>Ga0214544_1000082_pt1 | contig 120577 bp, 51 predicted proteins | sample CNSS3metaG_FD_160074 | JGI IMG/M metagenome (GOLD analysis project Ga0214544, IMG submission 160074) | Root nodule microbial communities from cowpea collected in UCLA plant growth center, Los Angeles, California, USA - CNSS3 | ecosystem: Host-associated > Plants > Roots > Nodule | place: USA...
AAAGAGTATGTTATTTTAATATTGAATATTTTGATAGTATCATGATTCCGTTGGTGTGATTTTTAAATTTTTTTATAAAAAATATTTAATTGATATATGGAACAATAAAAAAATGGGTATGGGTATGGGTATAAGAAAATACTCGTTACCCGGTGGGGATGGGGATGGGTCAAAAGTTGTATACCCGTTGGGTTTGGGGATGGGGATGGCGATGAATTTTTATTATGGGGATGGGAATGGGATCATGATACCCGTACCCGCCCGTTGCCATCCCTATTATCAACCCTTAAAAAGAAAAACAGTAAATAAGTAAGGTCTTCTTCAAAATAACTATAATTGCAATCATTATTATTTGACAAAAGAGATATATGTGATTATCAACTATGAATTCTTCATCCCAATTCATTACGTACGGAGGGAGTAGGAATAGTGAAAACATTATTATTTTTTATCTTATAACCATCTTTCGTCACTTTAACGGAACTTCTGAATAAAGAAATGTTGGAGGCATTGAGTTGATTATGTAAAATCTTAAATTCAATTTAACAAAATATCTGATATATGCATAATTTTTTTCATATATAGTTTATGCTATTTACTATTTATATCTCATTTTTGTCTCTCTCACAATTATGAGAACGTTTACACAAATTTGTTATGTACATATAAAAAATTCCTCTTCAGTTCTATTGATTGGCTTTTCCAGCATCTTGCATGCTGTTGATCAAGAAAATGTAAGAAAGTGACCAAATAAAACAGTGATAACCTTTCAACTATAAAGTAGCAATATTAATAATAATAACAAAAAAAATATGAAGAGGTGGAAGTGACATGTTCCTTAAAAGGACCAATTATAATAAAACATCTTTCTAAACATAAATTTCTCACATGATTTGAAAATTATAACTAATGGGAGGAGCTATCAATATCTTTTATGATGTTAATATATAATATATATTATTATATAATATATATTATTACTATGAGACCAAAACAAGATTTGTTCAACGGTAAAAGTAAAAGATGAAACCTCTTAACCAACACGGGATTAATTAAATTCACGTGGATTATTTAAAAGAAAAAAAAAACATAGTTATTTATGAAGTTAAGAAAATCAAGAATGAACTAAATCTTAGTGGTTTCAAACTTTGTGTTTGGTGGCTTTTGACTGACACAAAGTTATTTTACTGACAGTAATTTGAATGAATGCATGGGGAATGGTACGATCCTTACTATTATTGGTTACCTCCATTAGAAGTAACTTAAACTCTCTCTTTCAATGCATGCATCTCCATTTTTGGCTATGGAAACTTACCCTTCTCTTTTTCATTACACGTGGGCTGCTTCATGCAGTAAATCCAAACATATATTTTGTTTTTTTTTTTTCACTCAACAATAATTTCAAATAACTGGTTCCATCAATAACATTAGTGTCTCACTTTGATTTTGCTTCTTTGCTTTAACTAAATTACAAGAGAATGTTAAGTCATGGAAACTTGTTTTCTTGAATTCAAACAACAGTTATCTTATTTTATTTTAATAAGTTGAAAATTGTTTCAATTGTAGTTTAGATGCAATGGACCATAATTTGAAAAAAAAAAACAAAAACAAAATATGACCATTCATATCATATATATAAAAATTAAAGCTAATTTAAATAAAATGAGTATTCATGGAATATATATATATATATATATATATATATATATATATATATATTAAAATGATATCATAGTAATGATAATAAATAGCATTAAAACTTCCAAGAAAAAAAAATGATAATTTGTTTGACAGTACGTGTTTATTAATCAAATATAAGTATTTTCATGGAAAAGTACAGGGAAGAAGAGGTTTTTAAATTTTACATCTATTTTATGTGCCTTACATTTTCAAATTTTTTTCATATTTCATGTTATACAAGGGATTCACATAAAAGATTCAATATTAATAAAATATAAATTCATCTTACATAAAGAATTAATATCACCTCCAACTTAAAAATCTTAAAATAATATGTTTATAGATTTTATTTCTTATAAAATACTCAATTTATTTTTTAGGACTTAAATTTACGGTTAGGTTTCGACATATAAAAGAAAATACTATATACAAACGGGTGATTTTTAATTTATGTGTACAAATATATTTAATTTTATATTTGTATAATACATTGAAACAAAAAAAAAAAATACTAAATTAGTTATCGTTGTATCTCGATCAAATCTACTAAATTTAGTTATCATTTGGCACATCTCATAATGGTCTACTATAAGGAGTTTCAAAATCAATGCAATTGAAAAAAAAATAAAAAATCTTACGATCTACTCCAAGTGTTGTCGACATTTTTTTTTTTCATATAATGTTCCAATACCATAAGAGATATTCCACTATTTGAGTCTAGTTTACGATCTCTTACTTGGAACTAGTTACAAAAAAGTTTTCTCCTTCTATATCAATCAATAAAGTAAAAACACTTTCTAGAAAGAACAATATGGAAATTAGGATTTTTTTTTTGGTTATATATAATAATGTAGACATAATGTGTGAATAGGATGATGCATAAGACTTTTTTTTCCCCCTTAATGAAGTAATTGTAATTATTTGTTTTGGTTGACCATTTCAGCAGTTGACAGTGTTAAAAATATCTAATTGATATTATGAAATTAAAGTGGTTCTATGTGAAAGTATCAGCACAAGTGCGTGCAGAAGATAACCAATCTTTAACTTTTTTTGGAGAAAAATATTATGATAAAGTTCAATTTGCTAATCAACTTTAATATATTGAGAAATGATTTTGGATATAAATTTCTTTTATGTTTAGATAAATGATTTAGATTTAGAAACCCCATATCTCAACTCTTCATCATCATTATTATGCAATCTAATGTTATTATCATTCCCACTAGTTATAACAAATTTCAGTTAATACTTTAGTTGCATGCACTTGCAATTTAGTGTAATGCCTTTCATTTTAGATTTTGATATAAATTGAAAAGACTAAGACTTTTTTTTTTTGGTAAAATAAAAGTCCTAAAATGACCCAAAACATGTCAGAGAACCAACTTAAAAAAATGTTGTCATTCTATTTGGTCAGCTCACACAATAAACTTTTTACAATAATTAATGTTTTTTAGTTGAAGCTCATACTTTTAATTTGTATGTGGAAAAATGATTTTATTCATAACTATTTTAATTTACTTTAATTTATATACAAAATCATTTTAATATGTTTTAGTCCATACTGTTTAAACTCAGAGATAATAAAAAATAGTATGTATTAAGGATTAAAAACTTTTTTCAAGTATAAGGAAAAGTAAATGTATTGAACTATGAAGATTAGATCAATAATTAAACAAAATAAATGTAAGCATGTGCCAATAATGAACTTATATTACATATACACACATAGCTCTCACCATTTAATGGACAGAAAGGAATAACTTCCAAAATTTTATATTTCATTTTTTTACTTTCTGACATGACTTAATGTGTGGTCATTGATCATTTAGAAAAAAATAGTGATACATTGATAATGATCCACATTAAACTACATAAAGAGATAAAAATTGAGAGTTAAGAAATGATAGTTATACTATCATTCTGTCTTACAAAAATACATATATTTTCTTTGTTTGAATTCATAATATATATAATATATATATATATATATATATATATATATATATAATATCACAATTAAAAAACTTTAATGCAGTTTTACTTATGAATGGTTGATGAGGTTAACAAATGCAAGTTGATAATTTATCACAATATTGTTTTATGGTAAATAGCATTTGTAATATAATTAGTCATAACTTATTTAACACTGCATCGGTGAATAATATATATATTTTGTTTTCCTCTTCAGATATGAGAAGCTTCCACTCTTGTACTTTTTTTTTTTCTCAATCAGATGCTAAGTACCATTTCCTGAAAGACCGTAATCACTGATAAATGAATCCAAAATCTCTTAACTGTATGAAAATTACATATATATAAATATTACAATCTAGAAAGCGTGTTCATCAGAACACATTTTCTGGCTACTTTTAATTACTGTAATTCACTCATCATGTCATTTTCTTATGTTTTTTTTTTTCTCAGCATGTCATTTTTGACAAACTAAAAGAAAGAAAAAATGTAATAAAAAAACATCCCACGGCACTCGATTTGACTTTACAACTACATGTGCTTAGCATACAATACCTAAGAATAGATCCCTATGGAATACCTATTTTCCATTAAAACAAATGTTAGACACAGTTTAAAGTTTTTTAATAAACTATGAACACATTTAGTTTTATATTTATATAGTTTTTTTTATCCTTTGATCAATTTCTTCAAGTTTCCTTATATCTTTGATTCAGCTATAAGAATGCTGAGAACACATGAACTACATTTTAACTCGCCAAACAAGTTAATATCATCACATGCTAAAATAGCATTTTGATTCTTAAATATACGTATATAATTATCATACTAGTTTCTAACATTAAAAATAAAAGAAAGAGTCTTCGGAAGATTGAAAAAAATTGAAGATGATATCAAACTTGTGGTATATAACATTTATATGGATTATAATTATAGCTAAAACAATTACTAATCGAAAGCAAAGTGAATAATATTTTTTTAATAATATAGTTTACGTAACACTAGCGTAAAAACATGTGCTATAACGTTTATGTGTACATCTTTTTTAAATATATAATATTATATGAGTATACGATAATAATAGTATAATATCATTAAGTTAATATAAAAAATAAATTTATATTTAAAGTGAAATAAATAGAGTAAAGAAGAGAAAATAATTGTTATTGAATGAAAAAAAAAATTGTTAGAATAGTTTTATAGAAAACATATAAAGCCAACCGGTAGTCTTTAAAAAATAAATAAATAATTATATTGTAAAGGATAAATTAGAAATAAGTAATCACGAAGACAAAAGAGGAAATCTTCTTTATATATAATTATAAATTTTAAATAATATTATGAGAATATATATATTTTAAATCACTTAGTCTTTCATACTTATGTCATTAAAAATTGTGCTAATAATGTTATAAAGTTGTCTTTAAGTCTAACTCAATCCAATAACAAATAAAATATTAGACCCAACAAACAATAAATCTTGTTAAGATAAGTTATGATTTATGACTCTGATATCATATCAAGAAGTTAATTTTAAGTCTAATTGAATCCCACAAAATCAATTTATGAAAATAAGGCTTGCACCCTTTTATATATTATAGATTGACTTCATTATTAGTCAATGTGGACCGCCAACAAATACTTTTAAAAAAATATTGTAAAGTTTGATGAAATAATACGAAAACATTTTCCACTTTTATTAGACACTTTACCCTATAATTATGATATGTAGGGTGTAGAGACATAAGTTGTAGTGGTCACAAAAAGGAGCTGGTAACCAAACTTTCCCACCAACATTTGGCCTAAGAAAGGTGAGGGCCCTATTTCAAATAATAAAAGTCCTATGAAAAAGGAGGCTTCTATTTGACGAAATCAAGACCCAAATAAGAAATGATATTTAGATGAAGTGAGCTAGGGTACCCTACAACTATATAAACATATCCCCTATAGGGTGTAGGACACATGTTTTGTTTAACCTTCAAGACAAGTCCTTTTTCTAGCCATTTATATAATATATATAAGATAATGACTACTTCTAATGGCCGTTAAACGTATAATGAGGATTAGTAGGTTAATTAATTCCACTGTTATGTGTTATCATATAGGATACCTAGTGATAATTATTTAATTAATTAAAGACAAAATGGGTGATTGTTTTCTACTTTCAAGACAGAGTGTGGTAAATCCAAATTGATAATACAAAACTCAAACTCAAAAGTTGTTGATTGATTAGGGTGTCATCACCTTTATGTCTTATAATGTTTGCATTTTGGATTCACCAAGTGGGTTTAAGCATTGGATTATAATAAGGTTTGAAAATAATTAGTAGATAGTTAGATTCTTTGAATGTGTTATCAAGGTTTATTTTTACCATATAAACAAAAACTAATTTACTATAATAGACAAATTCATTTTGATAATTTGTATATTTAAAAAGAATCGGTATCAATTTATAAGTTAAGAGATGAATTGTTAATATAATTGTGTTCAGGCTTAATCTTCTTAAGTATACTCTTAAGTTTAAGATTTTGTAAATAAAATGTGATTAGAAGGAAAAAAAAACCATTAAAAGTTGTCAACTAAATTTCTTAACAAAATTAGTAAATTCTTAAAGGTAAAATGGGAAATATTTTATATTAATGGAATAGTTTAAAAAAATATTGTGGGAGTTGGATAAAAAGATGATAGTGGGAAAAAATATAAAAATATTATGAGAATCAATCTAATCATTGACTCAATTGAGTAGTAAGTAGATCATTGATTCATCCAATTTACACTAAAAACGTAAAAGTATATTACATATATTTTACAAAATAACTAAATTTAAAAGTTTTATATCACACATTGTTAATATATAAAATAATAAAAAAATATTTCATGGGATGATAAATGATGAATGTGTTTCAAATATCAGTCTAATTAAATGTCAAAATACATAGTAATAATTATAATATGTATTTATTCTGAAAATAATTATAATATATATTTGTAAATGTTTGAACAATATGATTTCAGATATAATTTCAACATTAAAATATTATTAAAATAAAAAATAATAATTTTCAAATTTTCTAAATAAAAAAAAAATGACTAAACAATCCAACTCTAACAAATTTATATTTATATTAAAAAAATCAATCAAATTGATTGACCCAAATGAATTGTTTTTTTTTAGTGTGGGGAGTGTTCCTAGTTTGAGAAGAATGATTAAAAGCATGATATATATTTCAAAACTATGATTTTGATATTTATTAGTGAAGAGTGAGGCTACAAGGATTTTCTAGGGTATGGTCACATATTAAAACCATCAAATTAATATAATATTCCTCTGTAAATGGAAGAAGTAAATGGCATTAATGTGTTGTCCACTTGTGGGGTTCAAGAATTTGAGGAACTTTTGGCCTTTGTGTTGTCTCCTACTCATCATATAATTTATATCCATTAGTTTGGATTGACGAGAAAATATGTAATTAAGTGAGATAGAATGACACTAAATTTTGTTAGAATGGTTTTATTTAAATAAGATTGAGTTTAAACTACACTAATGACGCTCTGTTTTCTTTTTAATTTAAGTGGTTTGACTTATTTATATCAATTAAAATTTAATGTAACTTCTCTAATTTTAAGTGTGAAAGATAGGAGTTAATCACTTTTTTTTTTTCATTTTATTATAAAAGTTATTTTGTTCTATTTCATTATTGTTAGGATGATGAAAATAACATGTCTTGAAAATTTTTCACATTGTGTAAAACAACTAAAGAAGTGAGTGTTAGTGACTATATAATGGACTCTAAATCTATGATGTTTTTTATTCGAATCAAAGAAACTTTAAATTTATATTTGACTACTCACCAAAAGACATGTATGTATTGTTTATGTGTTTTCTTATGTTTATTTTATTTTTATGTTAATAAAGTGATTCTCAAGGTTTTTTTTTCGACAACTATTTATTTTATTTTATATTGTTTTCGACGATAACAATAAATAAAATATAGGGAGTATTTGAGGTGTTCAACCTTAAGATTTAATAAACATATTAAATCAGAACACATCCACATGAGGTTATATTTTATGTTTCTCTAATTAAAATAGAACATGATGTTATATAAAATTGTACGGTTTGGTTTTATCACCAAAGATAGAATGATGAAATAAAATAGAATGTTTCATTTTTCTTTGTTCACGCATCTTAATGTCGGCATATTTGTTACGAAGCATATAAAATAATATTAGTGAAATGAGAGAGAGATTAAACTTTCTTAAAATTTATATGAAACAAAGATTGTTGCAAACTTTATAGGTATTTGGGATTAAAAAAAAACTGAAAGTACAAGAAGAATTACTTTTGATGATTTTGCTTAATCGTGCACTGTCAAAATTAAATCAATTATTTTTTTTTTTGTTATTTGTTAAATAATCATTTTTTAAAGACCGCTGATATCTTCTTCTCATACTATTAAAACAGTTTTATAATTAAGAATTGAACTTAAGATTATGAATTATAAAAATGTCTAATAATTTGCGTTTTTAGCGATAATCTAAACATTTATTTTATGGAGTAACCAATGTTAATAATTATTTTATAAAAAAAATATGAAATAATTCAATTGTTATACAATTTTGTTTCGCCCTATAGTCACACCTTTTTTTTATCTGCATAATCATACCTTGTAAATTTCTTGTTGATATATTTTTGTTAATTTTCGTAGTTACATGATGTTTATATTCTTTAATATATAAATATGATATAATTATTTGTGTAAAAAGAGCATTTAACTTTATTTAATTTGTTTTGGTTTAAAGAGAAATTAAACTTTTAAAAAGGCAATGTGATTTTTGACATTATTGTCAAACTATATATATGCATGGAATTGAAGTCTATTTCTTGATCATATGAATATAGGTTTATCAAAGTTTATATTCATGAGGTTAGAAAATATGTTTTGGTTGTCTTAAAACATATATTTATAGTTGTGTATGTAATTTTAAAATTGTCATTACGTTTCTAAAAGACACCAGTTTAACCTAACTGAAATCTATATCCACCTATAAAGGGTTAATTTGTAAATTTTTACAACCCACGAAAAGTCATGTTGCAAAGAACCACTCCAGAACTAGCTTTTTCCTCCATAATAGTCTTTGTTGAAGTTCGTTTATCTCATTCTTCTTAATTTTGATTTCTTTCATTGAGGTTCATGTTTACTTTCCCTTTCATTTTTCATGATGTTGTTGTTAATCGTTATGGTGTTGTTGCATGTAGGTTTCTCATTGTCATCCTTTCACGTTTGAAGCATCAGTGCAAAAAGGTTTGTGTAACTTTCGCTTTGGGTCTCTCTTTGCACTCTTGCTCTTATTGTCCAAAGTTGTAAGTGTTCCTCATTCCACTCTCTCGCAACAAGCATTGTTTGAGTTGTTGGTCTTAAGTTTCGGTTGTCTTAATAACCAAAGCCTATTCTTACAATGTGTTTCGTTGCACTAGTGAATGTCATGTAGAAAAGACTATGGAGGAAGAATATTTCCCTTTTATAAATTGTATTAAGTACACTTATTTATATATATATATATATATATATATATATATATATATATATATATATATATATTATAGGGAAGAAAAAGGGATATATTAACGGATAAAATTTGTTGATAAATTAAAATTGATGATGGTAAAAATTTTATTGATAAAATATTTATTGATAAATTTCATTCACAAATAATAAAAATTCATTGATAATTATTAAAGGTCAAAATTTGTTGGTAAATATTAATCAATAATTTTTGACAAATTTTGATCGTCGATAATTATCCATCACTAAATATCATAATTTGATTATTCTTTCTTATTCTTCCTACCTTCTTTTTATTATTCTTCTTCTTGCTCTTACTTCTCTCATTCCCTCCTTTTTTATCGTCTTTGGCTCCTCTCCTCCTTCAACTTGATTGTTTCTCATTCTCTTCCTACTCCTCTCCTCCTCTTGTCCTTCTTTTGACCAATTTTATAATGAATATTTTAAGAACTCATTACATAATACATGCACCAGTTGTTGTTCTCAATAATACTTAACTTAGCACTTTTACCCTTTATTCATGGAATGGAGGAAACATTAATTTCGTTTTTTTAGACTTGAGTTTAACCAAATAAATTGTTAATTTTAGTCTTCTGATATCTACGATGTTTAGACACACTATAATTGTACAATATTAGGTGTTTTTGGTAGTAGAAAATAAATGGAATGAATTAAAACATATTACAGAGTTGGATTGGTTGAAACAGAATGAAATGGGTTTCAATTATTTTAATTCCCATCTCAAATATATTATCTTTAAGATGCTAATAGTTAAGTTAAAATTTACAATCTAAAAGTTTTGTTCCACAAAGTATCCATATTTGGAATTGTGTGGTGAAATATACCCACATATAAGGCAATATTATGTTATTAAAATATCCATTGTTGATTTTGAAATCAGTAGTTATTTCATCGTATTACTTTTTTAAAGAATTGAAATAATATTGAGATAGAACTGGTACTTTCTAGTCGTATAATTTACTAGTAGCATATTTCATTAATACTTATGAATATTAAAAAGAGATCAATATAAAAGGTGCACGTTTTAAATCTAAATAAAAAATAAATAAATAAACGGATAATTATTTGACATTTTATTAAACACAAACATATATCACCACAAGATAAAAATGATTAGAAAAACAGTGATTTTATATTTTTTAAAAATGAAAAAGTTACAAGAATTAAAGTTTAAATTTTCTACTATTTACCCACAAACTTTGTCACTAGATTCATCTACATGGAATATTTTCTGTCCTTTCATAATTTAAGGATACATATAAGTTACTTTATAAACTCTTGATGATAACAAAAGCAAGGAAAGAGAATACTTAATTAATGGGTTCAGTAACCAAATAGTTATTATGCTAAGAATCAAAGTGATCTCAAAGTTAATTGCTTTGTCTCTTCCAAGATTTCATTTCACAATAAATAGGTTTGAAAAAAAAAATTAAGGAATTTCTTTAAGAGAAGGGTTAAAGAAAGTCATGTTCTTAGTCTATATTTAAAGTTCTATTCTACACTTTTTTGACTCCTCCACTTTCACTCTTTTACACACACCTAAACGTTTATATTACACCAATTATCTTCCTTTAAAAATCAATTTTATATACATTATGGATATATATACTATTTATCTGGATTGTGGGGTATTGATCACGTCTCAAATTTAAGTGATAACATTCTAATGGATTATCTAATGACATTGAAGTGACCTTAATCTTACTTTTAGCCTCCAAACAAAACTTCAAGCCTCATACCATTATTATTTTCACATTTTTCATTTTTCACTACTAATGAACTTTTTTTTTTAAAGTTTGTATGAAGATATAGTAAATATAGCACTAACTTGTATTCATTCTAATAATTATTAATTGTATACTTTAAACAAAATCACTTAATCTCAAGAATACATATTTCCATAATTAAGAAAATAAGTTTTAAAAGACAACACTTTATATCCATTATACTAAATCTAATATAATAAAAAAAATAATTGTTTCAACTTCAAGACAATAAATTTAGAGTGAATTACTACATTTAAAACATTATTTACTTTTACACATAGAAATCCATAATGATTTTATCGTTAAACATATATCAAAGAATTAAAAGGAGAACTATATATTTAAATTATACTTAATGTTAGATATTCTACATTGATCAAAAATAAATACAAATTTACAATATAAATAAATGGTAATTCTATTTTTTAAATCAGTTAAGTAAAAAAAATATATTCTTACTTATATATTATAATTTGATTTTAGCTTTAGTTTACGTAAAACCTTCAACAACTTCTAAATTAAAGACATCATACTTTCACACTAATAACATCAAATGTTAAAATCGAAAAAAAATCCAAAAAGAAATATCTGTAATATATATGAAAAATTAAGAAGCAAATAATAAGAAATTAGTGTCGACTTCAAAATCTTAAAGAAGATCAAGAGCATACGTTACATATTGAATTATTGTGGTGGAAGATGAAATAGAATGAAAGTGGTTAAGTAGGGTTTGTAGAAAGAAACAAGAGGTAGATTACAGAAGGTTTAGATTACATGAAAGACAGAATATACCTTTGATTAAATGTAAAGACATTATTGGATGAACAGAGAGTAACATATATAACACTTAGTCCAATGTTTGTGGGATCCTAACGGCTAATACCTGTCGGAAGAACCCTAGAGAATCGTGGATGCCAACTTTCTTTAAAACGCGTGGGCTCCATTTACTCAAAACAATTAAGATTAACATTTTTTATTTATTTTTATTTAGAGTCTTTAGGTGGGTTGTCAATTCCATCACCAATCATATCATGTTTTGATGATCTTTGGAATCCCAAACAGTCATTAACACAAAAGTGAGGGCCCCACTTAACCAAAGTTACTGTTAAATTAATTCAAATGTTGGATAATTAAAATTCTAAATTCAAAATTGATCTGAATTATCTCATTGGTAATGGTAACCTCTCCTTCTAAGCAAACTCTTCTAGGATCATGACTTCAACAAGACCATCTTTGACACAATAATGAATATACAAAACTCAATAATGAATATATATCACTTTTGTGATATTAATGGTTATGTTGTTTTGCATTTTAGGAAGAGGAAAATAATAAAATAAAGTGGTCAAAAAATTTGTGATGTTTATAGCAAATGATAAATTATTAGAAATGATTTTAAAAGAGTGTGAATTGGGAAGGTTTTGGGTCTCGAAGTGTAGGAAAAACGACGGCCGTTGGTTTTGTCGCATTGTGGGTGTGATGCAGACAACTTAGGTTGTTAGTTAACGTTGTTTGATACTGCCGCGTGGCCCGATCTCATTTATTTGAACGCAACATAATTATTGATCAATCTAATGTATTCATGTGTTTAATATAAATATAGATATGTATACAGTATATTTTACTCACTCCCTGAGTTAAATATTAGAAAGTAAATAATTTTGTACTAATTAAAAAAACAAGTTTTTTTAATTTGTTTTTACTAATTTAATTAAAAGTTAAAAAATAACTATTGAAGTTATAATTACAATTTATTTGAAAATGATTTTATGAAATAAGGTAGATTTTTTTATATTTGTTTGTGGGTTTAATTATTAACTTGATTTTTATATTTATGTCTTCGCTTAAGTTTTCATATTATTTTTAATTTAATTCAGTTTTTACTATTTTAAAAAGAATTAATGTGGTTCTCTGTATAAAAAAAAATCAATTTAGTCTCTTAATTGACATTAGTATCATGTGAAAAGTATCACGTGTCAAAAAACTTATTTTGAGATCATAGTTTGATATTGAATTTTAATACATGATGCTTTCTAAATATTTTCACATATTACACGTCGAAATTTTGATATGTGATATTTTACTAATATTGTTAACATCAGATTAATAGAACCACTCAAGTTAACTCTATAAAAAAAATTTGAAACTCTAGAAAAATATTAAAACTGAAATGAGTAAAAGAAATATAGAATAAAATTGAATCAACAAATTTGTTCAAAGATGATTGTATACATGTGACAGATTTATATACATTTATGATTGATAATGCTATTAAATTTTGTAATTGCAGCAAATCTGTTTTATTGGTTGGAACGTGTGGGGACATTGTGCAATCCATGAAGGTTGAGGAGACAATATTTATGTGTTGATTTGTGATAGAGTGATTAAAGAATGGTGAGATTTTTGTGCAGAGTGGGAGAAAAAGGAAGATGAAGAGGGAGGTGAAATCTAAGTATAATAAATAAAGCAATGGATCATAAGGAGAGACAGGGAATAAGTGAGTTGATTATTGATTATAATAAGATAAGAGAAGGAAGATGATTGTGTAAAGAAAGAGGAAAAGGAAAGGATTAGAAATGTTATTAGGCATAAAAATAGGAAGAAAAGGAGAGAAGAGGGTGTCCCACACGGTTTATTGAAGAACATGGATGATGCAATGCAACCAACACAAACCAAACAACTCTGATATTGACTATTGAGTCTCGCAGCACATGCTTGCACAATTTCGATTCGCTCACATATCACTTGTCAAGGAAAAGTTTACATGTCTTTAAGACCTTTAAAGTGCAAAATCATTTCTAGTTTCATTTTCTCTCTTCTTTTCTTATTTTAATTTTTGCATTGGTTTAACTTATTCGGTGTTTATCTTGGACCCTGTGGTAAAAAAAGTTGACGGGTTTTGATATGGGTCTGTTGCAATTGGAATTGGATTTTTTCTTTCTGCACCCCATTTTCAAAACCGACAATTCAAAAGTCACTTTTACAAAAGGCAAAATGGTGATTTTGAAAATTATGGGTGCAGTTAGAAATTATAAGGTGCAGATAGAAAAAGCTGTGGAATTTGAATGGAGTTCACCAAATATTTTGGACCACTTATAACTAAAGGCCCACATATAATCCCTACAGAACATGATCATGTAATTGTAAGAAACAGATACCGAAACAACAAGGGAAGTTCTTTAAACAGGTGATTCATCTATAAGAATACTCAAACCAATCATACACTAAAACACTTTTTACAAGTTATTTTGAATAAACTTGCAACATAAAGCTTATACATTAAGTATAATTTAATTACGTCTTTTATTTAAATAGTGTATGATTGCAGATAAAGGAGAAAAGGGCAAAAGAATTGGCCATGATGATCAGTAAAGTTATTCAACAATCTAAGAAAGTAAGTTCTCATAGATTATGGTGTCTTCCTTTACCTGGCCAATCAAATTACAATCAATATATTATACTTTGTTGTCACATCAGATATAATCCATCCACCTTTGTGTTTTAAATACAATAGGTTTTTTGTGTTGTTTTTCTTTAGAAAATCACACTCCGGTTTAAGCGTGTGACATAAAAATGGTACTTTAGAAGAGACACGAAAACGAAACATTCACCTGAGGTTCGTCCTAAGTGACTGTTATTATGAACTAACACAAAATAGTGATAGCCAACGAACTAGGAACATAGGATACAATACAACATACGAAATACACAGAACAACATCATCATAGGATACATATGTTAAATGATTAATTAAATAAAGAACGCTATATATAATTCTATCGGTTATTTCGCTTAGTCTAATCTAATCTTCGCAATTTGACATTTACCGGAACCTCCTTGTACGAATGAACCTTCTGAACTGCTCTTCGCAAGGGTCTTCCGAAAGAACACCTTGGAGCTTTATTCCTTTCATCAGAGCTTTCTCCTCTTTCAGTTTTTGAAGTTGGAGATCTCATCGTGTTAGGTCCAGATTGAGTGACAAGATATGCATCCTCTAACTCGAACAAATTTTCTAGAGGTTCATGTTCATGGGTTTTGAACGTTGTAGAATGTCTCCTCAAACGTCTCCTATGTATCAAAAATTAAGGTGCACATCATATTAACAATTTTCTATAAACTTATTATTTAGTTATGCTAATAATTTTCTCAGGTGCTTTTACAACATGCAATGCAACTCTTCATGCATTCCATACACTCAACATAAATAAATTAAAGTGCATTTGTTCAATGAGCTTGGGCGTGCATTGACCATCTTAAACTGAATTAACCTAAGAGACATTGGTAGATGATGTTAAAGAGTGAACTAACCTATTTTCTTTAGCTTTGTCTTTCCCTGTTTTCTTCGAAGCAGTTGAAGAACCAGTAGCTGCAGAGTTCCAAAACAAGCTTAAAGATTGAGAAAGAAAAATGTAAGAAAAAAATTCCTTGAAGAGATGAGTTTTAGCATTTACATTTACTCCTTATCCGTCTTCTATTCATACATTTGTGTTGTTCATCATTGCTGTCCTCAGGGGATAGCTGCACTGTCTTTTCATCTTCTTCCTTGAGCCCATCGATACATACAACAATAAAAGAATGAGGAATAACATTCAATATTCGCCAATGCCATCAATTTAGAAGACAAATAAGTGTAAAAGATTTTTCTCAGGTACCTGTAACTTTGTTAAGGTAGGATTCTCTACGCAGTTAATCTCCCCTTTATTCTGCAAAAATGGGAAGGTCCCAGTTCATTTACAATGATGATATCAGATTGAAAAAGAAAAAGAAAACAAAGGGAAAACATTGTTTTATGCCTTATCCTACATATTGCATTGGAAATTTTAGAGCTTAGACCACACACAGAATACCAAAATTTAACTCAATCCTGTTAAAATGCTTGTAAGGCTCTTTTTTTTTTTTTATCTTTTTTACAAAATGAGAATTCTTGCAAATAACGTTTGGCATAAAAAATCATCTCTAATGGATAACTTTAACAGTAAAAACTTGAATATGCACATGAGGAGCAATTTTCAGTTCAGGAAAAAACACCCAATAGAATACTGGAAGGATAATTGCCGTGAGAAAACGTTTTTTTCTTTAAATTTTACAATTTTACAAAAGTTTTACGCACAAACATTTCACATAAATGCTAAATCTTTTCTGAAGAGACGTTGCTTACTGATCATTTATGCAATTTTTTTGGAGTGGCATTAATGCACAAAAACTACACATAAATTAATTAACCGGTGATAATCACAATTTAAAAAGTAACACCTGCAATTTATTTAAAAGATGTAATCATAACCAAAAAACTTGTTCCCTATATTTTCATTATTCATTTTAAAATATTTTTTCCCCATAACATGATACGAAATAACCATGGTTTTTATCTAAGAGCTTAAACATAAGAGATTACTTAGAGAATTTGAGTTCAATTCTATTTTAAACCAATAATGTATAAATGGTGTACATCAGACATTTAAACACTTTTTCCTCCCAAACCACAATAAATTATTATGATTGTAGACCATTACATGTCTTGGGTCTGGATGAATCTCTGATAAATAACCAAAAGTTTTTCAATCTATAAAAAAGATTTAGTACACATGATGATCTGTTATATCATATCATGCAATAATTTCTCCAACCACAGTTTCTTCCACAGAGCATTCATGCACGAAGTAAGGTAAGCACGTAACTGAGCACATGAAGTAACAGAAAATCTAGCTCAAAGCATAACAAACCTGCACATTCATGTTTTTTCCTTTAATCAAAGCAGCCCTCCACAAAATTTCATGCTGCAGCGTTTTAATCTGAAACAACCATCATCCAATTCAAGAGAAAAAAAAATGAACCCTAAAAAGCCATTTGAGTAGCACTCCACAAACAAATACACTTAGAGAACTGAACCAACTCATTAACTCACTCATGACTTACCCTTTCCCTCCCCATGTTAAGCTCCTGCAAAATTAACCAAAAAGAGTTACCATCACCCGCAATTAACCACGTCAATTAACAAAGCACTTGTTCCATTCCAAAACTAACCGCTAACATGTGACTATTTGACTGCGCGAGGTTCCAGTTTTGGAGTTGCAGCTTCTTCACATCGCCTCTCAGCCTCTGCAGCTCCGCGCCACTCACTTCAATCATTTTGCTGTTCAATTTTAAAAATAAGCAAATTAAATTAATAACTAATAACACTATAGTTCATTGCTTCTAATTCTCTGATGCTAAAACTCGATAGTTTAGTTACTTTCTTTCCGCAAGGAGTTGAATCAACGCCGTTCTTTCCTGCGTCACAATTCAACCAAACAATTAAGAAAAGAGATAATAATAGATGAAAAATCGAAAGAAAAGGAGAAAGTAGTAAATAAATGCACCTTGAGGAGTTGTTGAATGGAATTGTTATCAGAGGGAAAGGAGTGAAGTTGTTGGGAGTGAGCGTTGTTGGCGTTGTTGGCGTTGTTGGTGATGTCGGAAAGCTTCTTCCGCATTAAGCTTCCGATGGATTTCTTCGCCATTTTCTCCGCTGGCATGCTCATGCTTCTTCTACTACGACCACACCACCTACTTGATTAATTGCAAGTTGTTCATTTGAACGGAGTGTGGAAAGTGAAGAAAGGGAAGGAGTGTGTTGGAAGAAAAACAAAGCGAAAAGCGAAAAGGAAAACCAAGGACACTTCACTTCCTTCCTAGCCTAACGGCTTCTTTAACTGAAACTACCGTTACCGAACCTAATTCAAAGCCTCCCGAACCTCCCTTTCAAAAGGTCACAGGCGGGTTATCCTATCGTCCTATACTGTTTCAAAATTTCCTTTTTCGAATTTGATTTAAAATTTATCAATCCTTTATTGGTTACAAATCCCATTTTTTAATTTAAATATATGAAATAGTGTATGCGAATTGCTTTTATTAGATGTTTTTAGAATTATTGCTTGCTTAATCAATAAAGAACATGAACATGTTACAACAATTTCTATTTTTCTTTGTTCTCACAAATGTTTATTAAATAGTTTGTTTCTTTATTTTCTCCGTTAGCATACAGTGATTTACAGTGGCTGGGAAAGTGTTTAGAGTTCCTTTGCTGCTTTATGGATTTTTAATGGGCTTTTATTTGTTGTTGTTAACATATTTACTTTACATTATACTATTTGAAAATTGAGACATCGATAACTAATTTGAAATTTGAATTACTTGTATGCAGTTTGCAGGTTCCACACCTTTGCTACCTAGGAACATTGAATTGCCATAAAATAAGAGACAGGCACAAAAGGAACTGGAGAAAATAAGGTAATCGTGAATTTTAACTTAAGATACTGTTTTACATGTAATTTGACAGCTTTCGTCAAAATATTTTGATCACACCCAACTTTCTTTCTTTCCTCTGGTTGAAAAAATTATACATGAATTGATTCTGGGAATGTGCAGGAGGCTAAAGATAACTGAAACCAATTATTTGTAGATGGAGAAGTGCAGAAGATATGAAGCCCTGTGACGAACCTGTGAAACAACATTATGTTAGGTACATGAAATCACTCTGAAACCAAATCAGTGTTAAAAATAAGAAAGTTGTTTCCTTCACCTTTGATGCATATGAACGTAGGTTGGTTGCTGAAATTAAGGTGGAACAATTTTGAAGGTAAAGACAGAACATCTCATAGATTACTGGATTGTCTTCGATTAATGAGTTGGATATAACCCAATTCTCTGTCAAAACTAAGTGAATATACATATTGTAGAAGTCACAACTTCTGTCTTTGAAATTAATTTCTGTAAAAGACCTGAGGATCTCTTCTCCACTGTTAACCTGAGGAAAAAACCAGTTTGAATTTCCGAAAGTTTAAATAAACTTTTTATATAAATAAACTAGACAAGAGAAAGACAAGTAGCATACTCCATCAAAACAAGAAAGCAGTGTTTGATAAGCAACAGCACTCCTAAGTTGCTTGCAACGAGGTGTAGCTTCTGATATACATTCAATAGTCTGGATGCAATTCAAATCCTTTGAGACTCTACAAAGAAAAAACGAGAAATTAAGATCACAAAACCAATGAGCAAGATATAGAGAACAAATATCAGCATGCACATTAACTTGTTTATTTACGGTGCATAGCTTGGTCATTAATTCCAAATAGGATAAAGTTTGCAACAAAATTTGGTTCTAGTCCACTTTTAACCCAATTTATATATATACTGTTAACAACAATATTTGCAAGAGAAATTATATAAGAACCTGCAAGCAATGAATTTAGCTATGTTCTCACTACTTGAGCACCATTCCTGGTCTGTAAAGTAATTGACAATCGCTTCCATGCAGTCCTTTAAAAGCACCAACAAACCCAGAAACTGGCGATCAAGGAATAGACAAATAATAATTTCAACTATCTCTTCAGCTTCTACAGTAGAGAAGATTTCCTTTTTACTCCTGCAATGAGAATCAAGAGATATGAGTTCACACCATCGTACTTTCAAATATTGTCACTTGAATCATCAAAAGGCTATCTAATCAAGGCTGCCATAAACTCAAATGATGACTAACAAAAGAGTCAAATAACAGAAAAACCATTCAGGTGATCATTTAGTAGACTCACTGCTATTACTTGTTGCTTACCTTATCAGACAACAAACAGTGACAAATCTGATCCAAGCTCTAGTGTTTTGAGGTGGTCTTCCTTCAACGTCAGAATCTAAAAAAGACAAACATATAGATTGTTCTTAGAAGATTGCAATCAATGTGGCAAGATATTAGCAATTCTACTGAAACACTTCGGAGTTCAGACTCACAGTGTTGACACTTAACTAATATTAGATTACAACAATCTGTAAAGCACGGTGGAGAGATAAACTGGTATAGATATAAGAGAATAACCTAAGCTATTTGGCTCTGAGCTGGAAGAAAATTTAAAGAGGAACCCGTAAATGTCCAGAGCTCTTCTTAAATCTGCATATTCAGGAAACCAATCAATTTTGACCGGCATTTGATTGACCTGGTAAAAGGTTGCTGTGAACTATAAGATATAGTATCAAAAGATAATACAGAAATTAAAATTAACGTATTAGTTTATCAATGGTGCAATGCCAAAGTAAACATAACAAACAAGTTTACCTCCTCTTCAGAAGAGAGAATTGCACACCAAAAGTCGGTGGAAGAGCTGAAAAGCTCTTCTTTTGATGAATATAACACTGAAAGAACAAAGTTAAACAGTGGGATGACAAAGATTGCTGGAATATTCACGTATATAACTAAGTGTTTTCACTCACTTGTGTTGAACGCCCAGATGGCAACTGATTTTTCTACATGACCACACACAAAAACTAATTTTGAAAGCCAACCATTAACTAGTAACCCTTCAAGAAATATATCTCCTGCAAAAACAAATAATATTAGCTGCTATGCGTATAACCACTGAAAAACAGGTATACAATTTCCTCTGATAGCAACAAGCAGTAATTTGAGCTACGCTTCACTCAGTATTTTACCATACAAAAAAGAGATGGTTTATTAACATTACAAAGTAACAAAAAGACAGAAACATTGTTGCCTTATAAAACAAGAAAATACATCAACCTTTGTCCACAGTCAATTCCACCACAGAATTTAGCTTGTTGTTCAGAAAGGAGTTTAAAAGGTTACAGCATGTAAGATCAGGAAACTCCACAGGGGGAAAAGCTTTCTGCAATACACAACATCAAAAATCTAAAGCATTCAAACAATGAAGAGATAAAAGTAGCAATCCATGTACAGAGAATGACCGATAAATTTGACTTAGTACAATAACCTTATCTCCAAAAACCTTTACTCCCCAGGGTGGAATGTCTTCTTCTTCACCAAAAGCTTTCAACTGGAAAGAAACCCTAAGTATTCAGTAACAGACAATGCCAATCGCTAAGTACACAGAAACTTAGAGATAAGAACAGGTAAAAAGATTGTGCCTGTTTGTGACATTTCTCAACTAGCCTAGTCAACTTGGCTTCCTTGCTATCTTCGTCATCGTAGGAAGTCTTCCTCTTCTTTGCCTTAGTATTGGCCTTTGTCTGTTTTTTCCTCCTCTCTAGAAGCTTGTTCTGTTCTTTGTAATGATCTTTAAGAAGATCATCCAACCCAATAATTTTTTTCCTGGTTGGAATACAAATTTAAACTATTTGTTATAATCCACACTTTGAACAAACCAAGGGAAACCCAGATAACGCAAAACATCAAAACATGAATTATCATGAAAACTGCTAAGCTATAAAACCCTAAACCAAGAAAACAATGATAAAAATTGAACCTTTTGAAGAGTTGGGGCAAAAAGTAACATTTTTTGTGGAAAAGGATTACCTTTTAGTGTTAATTGCAGGGGATTTCAGAAGGTCGTCTTCTAACTCGAAATCCAAAGGATCGTTCATGTCCATCACAGAGTTCCGAGTTGGAATTTGATATTGGTAATTTGAAAAGTTGCACAATTTTGTGAGAAGCGTTCTACACAACTTATTTTGATGGGTTTACTTTGCTTGAGTCAATCACAATTTGGAGGGAAAATCTTCTTAACTCATGATTTCATGATATGTTGGGCTTAAAAATTTGTTCAGTTAAAGAAAAAACCCTACAAATAAATGTTATATCTCAATGTGTAATCTATATTTTAGTATTTGCTTAGTGTAATTTTTTTTTTTAAGTGGGGTGAAATCTTCCTTTACTAAATGAGTTTTATTAATAATAAAAATATATTTGAGAAGTAAGAAAAAGTAAATAAAAAGATATTCACGTACATAAGATTTTTGTCATAATGTTGAATTGAATATGAGTAAAAATATTTACACAATTTTTATTCACATTTTTTTTGGCTTAATATCTTAGTTGGTTCCTTCTTTTTTTTTCCGATCTTTAAATCGACTTAGCGGACCAAACTCACGTTACCATTCTTATTTTTAATTAAATTAGCAGTAAACATTTTAACACAAAATTTACTTTGGAATATGATTATCCAAAGTGGGACTAGTTTGCTATCACTATTGTTTACTGATCATAATTTGTGATTAAATTTTTGTGTGACTAAATTATATTTTTTTAACATTGTTTTTCTCTTATACTTAAAGTAACATGTTTTTCTCTTATATTTAAAATAACAAAATAAAGTAATTATAACTCTTTATTTAATACTAGCGTCCACACAGACACTATTATGTCTCTGTGTACGCATTTGTTTGCTATGAATGATAATATGTTAATATGTAATAATAATATAATGTTATTAAGTTAATATATAAAATAAATTAATATTTATTAAAAATAAAGTAAAATGAATAAAAAAATTAATTTTTAATGAATAAGAAAAATAAATAGTTTAAAGAAAATAAGTAAAAATAATCATTAATTTTAAAAAAATTAATAAATAATTATATTAAAAAGGTATAATCAATATTATAAAATGTGGATACAAAAGAAAGAATTTTCTTTGTATATTGTTGTAAATTAAACAAAATAAAATGTGAACATCACTAAACAAAGTAATAAAAAAGGATAATGCCCAATTAACAAAATAAAATAAAGGATAAAAATTTAATTAAAAAATTGAAATATTTAAATACTCAATGAATTAAAATAATTTTATATAAATCAAATTAAAAATATTTAAATTTATTGAAAACCATCTATGGCCCAATATAACAGCCGATAAGAATATAGTTGAACATTGGGAGTTTTCTTCCTACACCCCCAATTTTTCCATCACCTCCAAGTTTGACTTGACCGTGAAGATCATTATATCCTTCAAAAAAATAAAATGTAAATTATAAATTAAATATCTCTACAACCCGTATCTCCAGGAATGAAATTCGGTACCCCAGTTTCTGAAAGCCGGTAACACTGATTTCTGAAAGCCGGTACCACCGGTTTCTGAAAGCCGGTAACACCGATTTCTGAAAGTCGGTACCACCAGATTCCGAAAGTCGGTAACCCCAATTTTTGTTTTTATTATATATATATATATATATATATATATATATATATATATATTTATTTATTTATATATTTTAAAATTATATTTATATATAATTATATTATTTATATCAAGTTTAAAAAAAATTTGAATAATTTTAATTATATATTTTTTAGTTGTATATCTTTATTATTTAAAAATAAAAAATAATTTGATGGATGGTGGTTGATAAAAGCGATTAAGGTTCTATCTCTGATCATAATAAAATTATTTTTCAATAAGTCATCAAGAAAGTATTAAAGTAAAAAAAAAAAGTAAGGAGATAAATGATTATCTCAATATCTGTCATAAATCATTAATATTTTATTATGATTTATATATCTTAAATTTGTGATTATCCTATGACGTTTCTTCCAAATTAAGTTTTACCCAAATTAGTATGAACCCTAATTATGATTTTAGGAATTCTTTTATCAAATTGGCATGAACCTTAATTTTACCCAAATTAGTACAACCTTAAATTATGAAATTTAAAGGTTGTTGTGTTTTATGCTGAAATGGTAAAATTTATGGATATATCTTGGGTTGCATTACAAATTCTGCTACACATAATGAATTAGTTGGATAACCTTGATTTGGAATAGAAATTAGAATATCTATGTTGCGTGAATTCAGTGATTTAGAAATATTAGAAACTGAAAAGTGCATTCGTGAATCACTCTATAAAAATGGTTTAAGTAAAGAAAATGAAGAAATTTTTATTTAACTAGAAAATTAATTTATATATAAAAAAATTAAATTTGGCACCCCTAAAATTTTTATTCATGTTTCGCCACTGTTCGAATTTTGAAAATCGATAAAACTGAATTCTGAAAGTTGGTAACACCAGTTTCTGAAAGTCGGTAACTTCGATTTCTGAAAATCGGTAACACCGAGTTCTGAAAGCCGGTAACTTTGGTTTTTAAAAGCCGGTAACTACGACTTCTGAAAGCCGGTAACTACAAACCAAAAGGGTAGCAATGAAATTATAAAAAAGTTAGAGGTGTAGGAAGAAAAACCCCGAACATTGGCAGTATCCCAAGAGTTGTAGGCCTCATTTTCTACTATATCGTGACCCATCTATATTTTTTTATTGAAACGGTTGAAAGCCCAAAACCAAAACACTACAATAATTAATTGTACGAGCCTCCATAGGTTCGTAATATTTTAACGGACCAACCAAAAACAAATTTTCTTATTTGTCTTGCTCTAAAAATCAACTAATAATACATCAGAATTAATATATAAATAAAAAAGTAACTTTTGAAAAATTCAATAGATTTTTTTCTTTTACAAATTATCTTAAACTAAGTTCTTTGAATTATGAAGAAATGTTTTTTATTTCTCTTTTATTTTCATTCTTTAGAAGTATCAATGAAGAAAATTATTCAGTAAAAATTTACTTTGCTTGACCCTCCTCCAATACAAGGTCATTTAAAAGTTTGGATTCTCTCTTAAATTTTTCCATATTATTTTTCTATAGTCCTTTTTCAAAAATTTACTGATAAATAATAATTTTGATATTTTAAAATATATTAAATAGTTGTTTAAAATACTATATTTTTATATCGTTAATGTTTAGCAGAAAATCCCACAAAAAGAACTCAATAAAAAATTTTAACTCATCATTTAATTATTTATAAAGACATTATATATTTTCTGGTTTTAATTCTGAGAGAGAATAGAAAAAGAAGGGAATATACTCATACATCCACCATTCAAAGGTCAAACAAAATCCAATGTCCCCACTCTCCAAAATCTGAAAGAATATGAAAAATAATAGTAAGTTATAGTTGGCAATTCATTAATCGAATTGAGGCTGGGTTATTCCTTGTAGGGTGTCACATGCACACATGGGAACATGTTCCCAAAGCCAAACCCAATTTTCATCAAACTTTTCTCTCCAATAATTTCGAAGATTCTTCATTTTATCACCTCTGTTACTCACTCCACTGCATGTGCTCAAACAGCTCACACCACATTCCTGTAGGGTCATGCCCTTTTCTATCATTAAATTACATCTTCTTTCAAATTACAATTCCTTCATTTCTAAGCTCATGCATAAACAGACATCTCTTCATCTTCAGGAATATTGCATTGCCAAGTGGATAACTTGTCTTGTGTTCTTTCAATGCTGGGGGTAGTTGTCTCTTACAACCTCTTCGGTACAAATAAGTATGTTGGGTATTACGAGATATATATCATCGAAAAGATACAATATTAATGAGACATGAGTTCAATTTAAATATAAAAAAATTGACATCTTAGAGAATGGAGGGAGGTAGAAATAATTAAATTGCCGTTTACCTCAACTCTTAAGTGATGTGAGATTTATTGAGTGTACCGAAACAAAAACGAATTTCAATTTCAACTAATTTAGAAACTAAAAATATATTTATCTTTTGGGTTAAATAAGTTTTTGATTTCCAAAGTTTCAGTGAAATTTGGAATTAGTCTCTCTTTAAAATTTTTAACCAATTTAGTCATTCATTTTTAAAAATGCGTAAATTTATTCATTTTAACCAATTTTTTTTAAGTTTATCTGACGTTTCAAGTGCATCTTATGATAGTATTTGAATTGTGTACACCGTTTGACACATTTTCGCTTCAATGTTAACTCAAATATTATCATAAAATGCGTTTAAAATGTCAAATAAATTTAACAAAATTTAGTAAAAAAGATTAAATTTGTGCATTTTTAAAAATAAAGAACTAAAATAGTATACATTTTTGAAGAAGAACTAATTCTAAAATTTACTGAGGGAAAAAAATATATTTAACCCTTATTTTATTTTTTTGTATATATTTGGACGAAAGGATCTTTCTATATTTGCATTTCTGTCGCTACGCATATGGTCTTAATTTGAGAGACATGCCATGTAAAAATTCTGGCAAATAATAATAACTATTCGTCCTTTCTATATAGCTAAATAGCCAATTTGGTCAACTCGGACTTCTCTTCCATACTGTTAAATTTGAAAGATAGAGTAATGGCACTGTCTTACTCATTTATATATTACCTAACCGAACTGCACAAATAAATGCTTGGAGTTATTAAAGTAAACCCAACTATGATTAACAAGATCATGTTGTATCAATGATTTTTTGTTTTTACCTGTTACGTTCTATATTAAAGTCTCCCAAACAAATAATCGAAAAATAAAACCTACTAAAATGTTTCTTCATTTTCTCCTCAATGTATTATTCATTAATAAATCTAATTGTTATTGGTGAAAAATTGAGTTATAGATATTTAAGGCATGAGTTCAAGTTATAATTTTTTATGAATTAAATATGTTTTTGTTACCTTAACTTTCGGTGAATTTTGAAATTAGTCCATTTTGAAATTTAAGACTAATTTAGTCATTTATCTTTCGAAATATATGAATTTAGTTTTTTTAATCAAATTTTGTTAAATTTATTTGATGTTTCGTAGGTATTTCAAGATTGTATTTAAGTTGTTTATACTGTTTGACACAATTTTGTTTTAATGTTAAGTCAAATACTATTATGAACACGTTTAAAATGTTAAATAAACTTAATAAAATTTGATTAAAATGACTAAATTCATGTATTTTGAAAGATGAAAGACTAAATTGGTCTAAAGTTTCAAAATAGACCTATTCCAAAATTCACAAATTAAAGGACCAAAAACATATTTAACCTATTTTTTAATTTGTGTTGCGTGTGATAGCTTCCTCCACGGGTAATGGCTTTTCTTCACATATAAATAGGTATTTTTATATTTCTTCAAAATATATTTATATATATAACTAAAAGTCATTTTAATATCATAGAGAATTATAATTTTTTTTTTCTTTGGAAGAGGTTTCTCTAATAAACAAAGACTTCTAATTTTTTTAAGTAACACTAATACATAAAAGGCGTTAATTTGTGATTGGCATCAACCCCACTAGCAAGGACAATACAACAATGAGTAGTGTATTATGAAAGTAGCCAAACACAAGTGCTTTCTATATACACCCTTTCAATCATTGCTTCAAATGAGTTTTTCTTCTGTTCTACCCAAAATCTCACTTCATCATGAACTTTTCTTCAACAATTATATTTACTTAAGAAATTTTAATCTCTTATTTCTTCCTGTATGATAAGTAATAAGAGAAAAAATATGGCATAATAATTCATAAGACTAGTTTATACGCTGTTTTAGAAATAATTACCTTTTTTTCTTCAGCACCCATCAGAGGTCAAAACATAATCGCCGAAAGAGAAGGACTTGGGTATTTATCTGTTATAATAATCGCACGCAAAATTAACATTAGTTGAATTGAATGAGTCAATAAAAAATTTGAGTGCTTCTACACATATCTTTGCCTTCTAAAAATACTTTAGTTGGCTTAGCTTTTATGCGCAATATCGTTGGTTGCTGGTTTCCTTAATCAGGGAGGGAAAATGACATGCCTTCAAAAGTCGACAAGATAAAGAAACCAGAGAGAAAACATCCTTATATAACCTAAACAACCAAAAAGATAAAAACAAAAATAAAACTAACTACTTTTTTTTCTGTTGTTGTAAGTAATAAGAAACACTTCAACATTGTTTCTTAGAAACAACATTTGTGAAGTGAAAGTTGCTGGCAGAATTAATGTTTGATTTGAATTGATTAAGGAAATAATGATGGCAACTTAGGGTAGAAGCACTTATTGTTTTTTTATATTTAGCGTTTGTATGTTTGTGAGTGGGTGCTTAAAGAAGTAATCCAAATGTAATGAGAATGGTTATCTCACGAAAACTCCAACCACAAAAATTCTTTGCATATTCCACCACATAGAATGTCTCTATTGGATTTCATTATATAGGTAACACGTACTAATCCTATTATCTTTGACCCTAAGATACCATCAAACATGCAAACCTCATATTCTTTTATAACTTTAAATCACATTCACTCATTTTTTCCAAACACAGATTAGAAGGTATATATAATCGAATCCTAGTGTCTAGATATTTATTGAAATAAAAAAAATTATATTTTAATCATAAATTATAACTTTTAATAATATGATAATAAATTTTGTACATGAGAGAAAAATATTAGCTTGCCGTGTACGAAACTTAACAATTATAGAAATATGATGTCCCAACCATGTATATTGTCCGAGCTATCATATCATCACCAACGTGGCTACTACCCTGTGCCTCTGGCTAAGGGAAGCAATATATTCTTTGTAGCAAAATAAATAAATAAGAAATAACTCATTTTAAATCACGTGAAAACAATTATTCAAAAAAATATTTTAATCTAATAAATAAATATCGCTTCATGTTGTTTTCACTCAACAATAAATAAATTTGTATTTTAATTTTACTCTTGAAAAAAAGGTTTTCAAAATCTAAAATTTTATTGCCGTGCATAAAAATATACATGAAGGCCCCACTAAATTTTGAAGTGAAATAAATAGGCCCAAAGAGATTATATAAGAATAATTAAGAGAAGAGAGAAGATATGATTTTTGAGATACAACACTTGTGATTTTTTTATATTTTGTTAGATTTATTTAGTATATTTTAAAAAGATTGAAAAAGAAAACTCTGACTTCATGTAATCCCTCGAAATATTTTTTCCTAGTAGTGATATATGTTAGTGATTATCAATATTGACTACTTTTAAATCTATATTATAATATTATTTATAAATTATTCACATACAACGTCGATAGAAATATATTTTCAATCAATTAAAATGTAACTTTGGTATAATCCTTGAAATAATTATAATACAAATTAAAAAATATATTATACACGATGAATTGTGATGGAATGATAGCGTGGGTTATTTTGATAATTATAATTCATTTTTTTTATTCTCGTTTAAGGAATCTCAAATTATAGAAACTCAAATCAACAAAATAATTGTTTTCTGAGGAAGTCAAAAAATTGTTTTAGTCCCTTTTAATCAGTCATAATAATAATAATAAATATCAGCGCGTAAAATTAGTTACATGATTTGATTTGATGCAACACGAAAGTGATAACAGTGACAAGTGGCTTCAGGGAAAATAAAACAGTGGTTTTTGTTCAGAATTATTGAAGAACCATGACTCTTATTTTAAAAGTATTAATTATTTAATTAATTAACGGCAAACGATATTTTCTATTCCTATTATATATTGCGACTTTTTTTCATTAATTCTTGTATATATTTTATCATTGCTCTTGTTGTTTGGTTTTATCTATTCAAATTTTTTTACATGATTTTTGAAAATATGTTTTTATACAGCCTTACAAATATGATCCACTGTTGAATGCTTGGACACTACCTCATTGGCTGCTTGCACTTTCACGAATGATGGTGAGACAGAGATTGTCACGTTGTTACTTAATCTCATATTCATCATAAAACATGTTTAAGACAACCTTATCTTCTTTGCAAAGCCACACGAATTAGTTGTACCTAGAACCACTCACACCAACTCGATCAAATTACGCACGAGTTAATGCTATCGTAAGTATATTAACCCAGTCTTAACGACAACACTGTTACTGTAATTAATTTAAATTTTTTTCAGCAACATGTTCAGTGATGTGTTTGTTCGTTTCTTTTTTATGGTGTTTGAGTTTTAATTTGAATTTGTTTCATGGTTGATATGAGACAATATATAAAGTTAAAAAGTACTGAGAAAGAGGTCTAAAAAGCTGCATAATAAGCAAGTCCGTGGCCAACCTCATTTCTGATCCTTTGCTACCTTTCAGCCTTTCACCATGTGACCTAACAAACAATCTCTCTCTTTTGCACACGCTCTTTGTTCCCTCAATAATTAGGGAATAATCGAAATTAGGAACACACCAAAGTCTCTGTAACAAAATAACCAAGCCCATAACCACAATACATTAATCCCACCCTCTCTTTTTTTTCCTAATAAAAAATTCACAAACACCCTTTGTTTATTCTCTAGGCAAAAACGAAGTGCTAACAACACAACCCAACACAACACAACACAGAACAAAAAACAAAACAAAACACCCCTGTTTGGTTTCTCCTCCCGTCACTGTTTCTTCGTTTCTACTTCTTCTCACACCCGAACAAGATAGCACTTCCTCAACCACCTTCATCCTCTCCACACCTTGCTCGTTTTTCTTTTCCCTCTGAATTTAAATGAAATGGCTCTGCACAAAACACCTCCAAATAGCAGGGGGTACTATGTTAAGATGAAGCTTCTTCACAAACATGGAAGACCTCATCACCAGCAAGAAAAAAACTGCTTCTACAAATACTACAAATGGCTTCTATGGCTCTCTCTTTCCCTTTATTTCTTCACTTCCTACCTCATCAGTAACAACAACCACCCCAAACAACCCTCTCACCATGTCTCCAGAACTCTTATTGAATCAAACAACACAGCTCCTCCGCAATCTGTTAACTCTCGAGGTATCTGGAATCGTTCTCATTTTATCCTACAGTGAAAGAAAATATCTTTCACGGAAGAAAAGTATTGTTTTCCAGTTAAAGATTACAAATTTAGTGTTGTTTGATATTTTTGTATTGATATTTTGCTTTCTTGGTTATAAGGGTTTTCGTCGCTGAAGAACTTGAAGGTGTTTGTGTACGATCTCCCGCCCAAGTACAACACGGATTGGTTATCGAACGAGAGGTGTAGTAAGCATTTGTTTGCGTCGGAGGTTGCCATTCACAGGGCTCTGTTGACCAGCGAGGTGCGCACGTTTGACCCTTACGAAGCTGACTTTTTCTTCGTACCCGTTTACGTCTCTTGCAACTTCAGCACCGTCAATGGCTTTCCCGCGATTGGCCACGCGCGCTCGCTCATCGCGTCCGCAGTCAACCTCGTCTCCTCGGAGTACCCTTTCTGGAACCGGAGCAGGGGCTCCGACCATGTTTTCGTCGCCTCGCATGATTTCGGCTCGTGCTTCCACACGCTGGTACGTTCGTCTTTTGTTTTTCTCTCCTAATAGTTTCGCTCGTTGATTTCGTAGAATGACTTGTTTTTGTTTGGTTTTGCGAAGGAGGACGTGGCGGTGGCTGATGGCGTGCCGGAAATTATGAGAAACTCGATCGTGTTGCAGACGTTTGGCGTTGTGTACGACCACCCATGTCAGAAGGTTGAGCACGTGGTGATTCCGCCGTACGTTTCGCCGGAAAGTGTCCAGGACACTATGAATAACTCTCCGGTGAACGGACGGCGAGATATTTGGGTTTTCTTCCGAGGGAAGATGGAACTTCATCCCAAGAACGTTAGTGGAAGATTTTACAGCAAGTAAAAACTATCTCTATTTCTTTAACTAAATTTGTACAAAATAGTCAAAACATTTTTAATGGAAGCTTCAATCCTGCTCTTTTTTATTGATTTAAAATTTAAAATACGATACATTTTTGGTTAACAAAAATTATCTTTTTAACATTTAAAAATTATTTTTGCATTATTGTTGATAAATTCACTGTTTTCACCTTGAAGGAAAGTGAGGACAATGATATGGCGAAAGTTCAACGGTGACCGGAGGTTTTACCTACAGAGACACCGGTTTGCCGGTTACCAGTCAGAGATTGCACGTTCGGTGTTTTGTCTGTGCCCTCTGGGGTGGGCCCCGTGGAGCCCGAGGCTGGTAGAGTCCGTTGCTCTGGGTTGCGTGCCGGTAGTTATAGCGGACGGTATCCGGCTGCCGTTTCTCTCCGCCGTGAAATGGTCGGAGATATCGATCACGGTGGCGGAGAGGGACGTCGGGAGGCTGGCGGAGATACTGGAGCGCGTGGCGGCGACGAACCTGACAAGGATTCAAAAGAACCTGTGGGACCCAGCGACCAAGAGAGCACTACTTTTTAACAACCAGGTTCGGGAAGGCGATGCCACGTGGCAGGTCCTACGTGCTTTGAGCGAAAAGCTTGACAGGTCCTATAGGGGTTCGAGGGTTTCACGCCAATTGGATTTTGACACGTAAGAGGTTTAAAATCGGCGCCAAGGTGGTTCCTTGTTTGTTTCTGCACCCGTGCTCATGACATTGCGCAAACAAAACACGCTGCTGCATGGAAGATTATAAGAACGAAATAAATAAATAAATAGTAAAATAATAAAAACAATATTTAGTGGATGACAGCTGGAATTTATTCAGAGACGGAATTTAATGACTCATGCTGGGGCCCATAGGGGAAGATTAGGTTTACGACTTTCTTCGAGGTTATTAATGGTGACGTGGTTTATGGTGGTGACATGGCAGGAATTGATTGGAGGGATTTGCGGTTTGGAGAAGAAGGACAGAAAAATAAATTTTTGTATCATAATTTTTTGCTGTAAATAGATTTAAAAAGTTATATAAAAGGGATACAAGGTTGTTTTTTGAAATTCTGAGCTGGTTTTATTTATTATTGTATTTGATTTGACTGAATTGGTAAGTGGAAAGTGAGTAAAGTGAGGGGTGTGTCAGTTGTTTTGTAATGAAAGAGATGGAAAAATGAAGGGGAAAATTATTGTGGTGTTTGTTTTGCAGTGAAATGATTAATGAGAATGGAGATGAATGGAGGGAGATGAAGGTGTGTCAGAAATGTCAGAACTTTTATAGTGGTGATTTAAAGTTTTAATTTTTATTTTTTTGCAAGTTAATGGTGGCTGTCAGTGTGGTCACGGATGTGTTAAAGGTTGTCAAAATCAAAGCAAGCATACACAGAAATCATTCAGAGAATCCATCCCATGACATGCCACATCCAATAAAAGGGATAAGCAAAAAATGGGTATTCGAAATAGAAGATATTCGATAACAATTTTTAATATAATATTTTTATGTTAAAATTTATTAATAAGTTATATGAAATTATTATTTATTATTTATTGTAATAATTGTTACTAAAATTATCTATGTTATTTTTTAGTTAAAGACTTATTATATTTTATATTATTTATTTAAAATAAAAAACAATTTTCTCATTAAAAATATTAACTTTATATAGGTTTTTAATCCCAAATATTTAACTAAATTAATCCGAAACACAAACTATTTGAATATAATTAAACCGGTTATATTAAATAATTGAATGTAAATTCTAAATCTTAAATTTTGGTTATATATGATTCATCAGGTTGAATGGGTCTAATTCAACCCAAATGATGTTCAGCCTACTTAGGTTAAAATATATAATTTGTCTTTATTTTTGTTCAAATTCATCATTTCAGTTTTAATATTATTAATTTTTTTTAGTTAAATTTTAATATTCGTAAATTTTATTTAATTTGGTTAATTTTTGTTAACGATATTTAAATATTTAATAGTAATAAATACATATTAATGTATAGTATTTATATATAATTTTTTAATTATTTAGAAGAAATTCATTTTCTTTTAATTTTTAACTCCTTTGCATGTTTTGTTACATGCAATTAATACCGTGATGCTATAATTCAAGATGATGAAAGTAGTGTGTTAAAAATGGATAAAAAAAATTAATTAAAATATCATTATATTTTCTGAAAAAGAAAAAACATTTTTAAGGAAGGTTTTGTTTTGAGACATAGTTGTTTAATTCTGGGTCTGTTCTCATTCACTTTCTCCTTTTTGTTTCTAGACTTCTGGCCCAACTTTCGTACTGAGGTTTGACATTGTTCCTGATTCAAGATAATAGAAAAAGAAAAATGCATATTTGCTAGTTTTTAATTGAAAAGACATTCTTACATAAATTAAGAGAACTATTAGAAAATAATAACATATAAAAGAAGGAAGTCTGTATTCATTTTTATTATTCTAAATATGAATTAAATAAACTTTCATAAAAGAATTAAATTCGTAACAAAAAAGTATTATATTATCAATATTAAATATAAAAAATATATTATTTTGAATGTCAAATATCAGAAAAATGTAAGTTTATAAATATTAAATAATAATTGAATAAATATCAAATGATTAAATAAAATATAAGTTTTTCAAATCATTTAGTAAATTAGACATCTTTTAATAATTTAAAACAGAAACAAAGACAATAGGAAGATATAAAGGAGAATGAAAAACGGATACGGATAGATATAAGATCACATCCTTATATTTATATTTAGTTTTAAAAAATCTGATATTTCTCATATTTATACTCAACCATTTCAAAAAATATTATAAAAATTGATACAAATTTGAATAATATTTGTAAAAAATTTAAATAATATTTGTGAAATGGGGTTATTTTATTATCCTAAGAGAGACTGTTATTTGTAGTCCCTAATCTATCACATAAATTTTACCATTTTTACAATATTAAGAAAACTAATGAATATACGAAATTAAATAATTATAGAAAATTCATTAATTAAATAATTTTGATTCTGTCTAGTAAAAGATGGTGATACTGGATAGTGATTGCCATGTTGAAAAATCTGTCATGAAATCTCACGTTAATTATGACCCTTTTTTCTCAACATAGAAAAATAATTCAAATAGAAAATAAATAAAAGTTCATTACTTTTTCTTTTCCTATTATTGGTGCTATCGAGTTTTGTCTCTCTAATAATTAAATTGCAACTTTATTTTCCATTCCAAACCAAGAATTCAAACAAATTTTTATACAATTTAATGAAAAGAAGTAAAATACTTCTAGAATCCGTCGAGATTTCAGAGACCAAATTCAATGAAAAAAAAAATCAAATACTTTTAATAACTAAACGAATATTTGAAAAAAAAAAAAAGAAAAAGACTAGTCTTTTTTATTCACTTCATATTGTTCTGTAACTCCCATGTTTAAATTTGAATAAAATCAGCGAGCACACCTGCAAACTCATGCTCTATTTTATCCTAAAATAAATTTAAAAATATTTTAACCAGTGATTTATACTTTAAATTAAGTTATAATATATGATATATTCTGATTCTTCAAACAAATTTTCTATATGATAATTATGTTTGTGTAATCTCTATTTAATATATTTGTATCTTGATTAAAAATCCATTGTCAACAGATGAATTCATGTACCTATTGAAAATTGTATCCTTGCTTAAGTTAACGCGATTTTTCATTTATTTATTGAAAAGCAAATAAAGTGTTATTTTTCGAAAATAAAAAGTAAATAAAACTTCACATTTTTATATTCCCTTTTGCATAACCATTAATGGCTTCATAAATCTGAAAATAAAGTAATTAACAAACACTGAAAATATTATTATCCTTATGATGATTAAAAAGAAAACAAAAAACTTCATTCATTTTTTTTTGTTTTCATTGGTAAGCCCGTAATTTCATAATGTCTAATCCTTATAATTATCGATATATATGATATTAAGTTTCCTTTGCCTTATCCGAACTATTTTGTCCTCTCCTTCTATTTTTATTTTCTCCAATAATTGAATCACATGCACAGGAAATTTATAATCAAGACGAAATATAGTTAATTATTAACAAAAAAATTGATATATTTTCGATAATGATGTTTTTGTTTATCTTTTGTGAAGAAGCGTTCTCGTTCTCGTTACTAATAGTTTTTAAAATTTTATCTTTTAAATGATTAGATTCTCAACACTTATAATTAATTTTAAGTGAATTTTGGGTTTGAATCCTGGAAATTCAATAATTTAAAAAATATATAGATAAAATTTTTACTTTCAATATTATTCAACTCATCAAATTACGTGTTACATACGAAAGACAAATTTTAGCAAAAAAATAATATTCACAACAACACTTATTTTAATTTTCAATTTTCAATTTTCATTACGACTATATTTAATTTATTAATAATATCTGGGACTTCCAAGGAGTTCTAAAATATAATACAACATTTTTAGTGACACCAAAAATTAAGAAGAGACAAAATACAACAGAAAATCTCTTTCACATAAAAGTGAATTAAAATGATGCGTACTAAACTATCATAAAAGGTGTATAAATATAAATATACAAAACAAAATGGATATTTATAATTTGAAAGTTTTCTCAAAATCTATATTTGAAAAATTAGGGTACCTATTTACAGAAGGGGTAATATTTTGAAAAAAGAAAAACTCTCTTTTATAAATGCTAAGTTTTCATTTTAGTTTAATTGTTGAAATGGCAATATTTTCCTTTTAATTATTAATTGACAAAAGGCACGAATTGATTTGGTTGTCGTATCTATGAAACTTTAGTAGTGTTTCGGGCACTGAATTATGGTGTGGCCCATTTCGTTATCTACATTGATGCTATACAGATTCTTGATCAGGGCCTTCGCATGGGCCAGCAACAGTACCACATTACAATTTGGGTTTGTTTGTTTCCATAACCCTTTTCAAAAACATGACAAAAAATGGAATACTTTTTTTTTTTAAAATCTTATAAAAAGGATTTAACTTTTTGTTTTTTCAGGATTTCGTGACACACACTCTTGAGAATGGGAAAGGAACAAAAATGAAAATATAAGAATATGGTGGTCCTTTCAAAGGGTTTGCTTATAAGGGAGCATGTCCTTTCTCTCAATGTCACTTTTCACACCCATACACGTATCAGAAAAGCATTCTTATCAATTTATATTTATTTTCAACACCAATATTATAGGACCCAAAACATAACTACAACACCACAATGACACAACACAACAAAACATTCCAATCATTAGAGTGGCTTGGACGTTCAACTACTCTTGCAATTACACTTAGCAATGGGACCATCACAAAAACCACTCCCAACACAACACCGTTTCAAAGTTTCAATTTTTAAGTATGTGTATATAAAGGGTAACTTGGAATTGAGACACACCAACATGAACAAACAACTTGGGCTTAGCATTCTGGGATCAGATTGTGGTCTCTCCTAGGATCATGGCAGTAGTTGTACACCATGTAGTTGTTTTGGACCCATTGCATGGTCCTGAACTGCTGAGGACTCAGACTTCCAAAACCAGAAGGAGATGCAGAAGGTGGGTGGCATGAGGGAGAGCTTTCACTAGTGCAACCTTGGAGTTTGAAGTTTTTGTACCTACCAATGAAGGGTTGGTATCTGTAATCAGCTTTGTATTTTCCACCCTCTGTTGCCCAAGAAGATGCATCCCAGATTGACCCATACACATACATTGGCCTTGTAGGGTATGTGGCCTCACTTTTCCTTGGATACCTTCTTATTGGGACATCATCCACAAAAAATCTGCATATGTTATTTCCATCACAACACAACTAGTTAACAACAATGCAAAATATTGCAACAACCACATTCATTCCACAAGCAAGATTGTGTGTGTGTGTGTCACAATCACCTGATGTGTGAAAAATTCCTAGTCATAATCTAACAATGAGCTATGAATGGAAGTGCTGTATCAACGACTTGTTTTTATTTTATAGTTTCATGAACAGATAACAGATAAAAGGATATACTATAGTCAGGGGATCATAGTATGATTGTGAAAATTGGTGGCATGAGAATGCATGAAACATTACATTAACTCAGAGGGTTTCCATAGAACTGCGTAGTTGTGAAAATCCTGTGTTGGGTCAAACCAGAGATGAAACCTCATCTCTCTTCCTATGATGTTCCCATCTCCACTTCCCCTGATGTATACATTTGTCTGCAAGACATATGGTTTGTCTGGCGTGGTACCGAGGAACTCTATGTCAATTTCATCGTGGTTTCCGGGGTGGTCTTGGTTGTTTGAAAGCTGAAATTCCCAAAGAGTTCAGAGAGAAAGATTAAAACTTGCACTGGAAAGAAGGGATTTACTTTTTCAAGTTGTAGAGAAAATCTCACGTAGAGAGATGTAATGACTCCTGCAGTGTAACCAGGGTGAAGCTTAATTGCAGCACCAAAGTAACCAGAGTTGTAAGAGTGAAGTGACTTGAATCCACTCCCTGTGTTAGAAAAACAATGTCTTAGTAAGAGTATGGCAGTGAAGAATGGACTGAAAAAAAAAAACCTTGTGGCTGTGAATTAAGGGAAATTATGAGTGAGATGTGAGAGTGAGACAAAGTTACATACCTGAGCTAGTGTCTAGCCATATTGTCAAAGAGCCTTGGTCTATTCTCTGATGCTGAGGTCCCCAAAGGTTTTTAAAGCCTTGATTGAAGCTAATAGGAGTAATTTTGGAACTGGGGTAGTAGCCAGGTGAAGGTGGTCCCTGAGCAGAACCAGAATAAATCATAGATGAGAGTACAAGAAGGGAGAGAAGAGGAAGCATTGGGAATGGCATTGTAGGGAACAAAATGACTCTGCTAAAATGCAGGGTGGGGCTGAAGATTTTAGGTAAGTGATAGAGTTATGAAAGAGTTATGGATACAGAGTATGATATATAAAGAGGTTGAAGGCCCTACTATTCCAAAAAGGTGATAAGTTAGTTGATTGGGGAGTTACACATGATGACAAAAACTTATCACATTTGTGGTAACCATAGGGGAATATTTTGAGGTTAAGGTGTGGGCTTTTTCTGCGTAATTTCTTCAAGGGAGGGAACTTCCTTTTCAAGTGAATACCTGTTTGGTATAAACTTGCAAATTATATAATGTGCCACTTGAATGGAATAACATGGAGGAAGAATGACACTGTTATAGTTTAGACATGTATGGTTCACCACACCGAATCACAAAACATCACCATTCAACATTCGGACAAGGTATATGTTGCATTCAAAAACATGGGCAACTAATGTCTCATTATATGTTCTCTTTGGGAATTGTGATGGGAAAGGACAACTTCTCAATGAATGATAACGTTCTTATGGTGTACTTTCTCACTGTTACATACAATTTCTTCTTCAAAGTTGTTAACCAGTTATTACACTGATGTTATAAGCACTTTAGGCTGATGCAGAAATTGAAATTCAATTATGAATGTCGGTTGTAGAAATAGTTTGACATGCTCAATGTGTAATGCAGCTTAGTGCCACGATTAGCGGTCAGAGACAGTTATTTAATCACAAGATTACCTCATAATAACAAAGTAAAACATCTAGACTTCAGAAAGTGATTCTCCTTGCATGACTTAAATTTGTCATGTTCTGCTATAGAGGATTGATTCATAATCTAAACGGGTCAACATTGAATTTGTCAAATGCCATAGAGTGCCACAATTAATTATCAATCAGTGGGAGTGATTTAATATTATAAGTTATAACCCTTTAAAGATGCTCAATCTGCAAAGTGAAGCATTTGGGTTTTAGAAACTGATTTCTTCTTCACATGCAATAGTGAGGGGTTATAATTAACCGGTCAACATTTAGCAACTTGAATAGAACTTGCAACCACCAAAACCGATTTTCCACTTTGCATGTTTTGACTATTTTGAGCTTCAGAATATCAAGCTGAACCACACTCACTTTCATGATCACGTTTTAGTTCTGCAGCTTCATTGCAGTGTCTGCAATATATCAGCGACCCTAGAAATTTGTATGTGAACAACCATGCTTTTATTAAATTTTACACAATTTTTTTTTTATCTGGTGATCTAAAAAGGAAACAAGGAAATCTCAACAACTAGATTCAGCAAAAGTTATGGTTGCGGTCGTTACTTCAGGGAAAACCTACCTCAAAGTGGTTATCAAAATATAAGGGTTATGTTATGTGAATACTTTATTGATAATGACCAGTGTAGTGTAGTGTAGTGTATAACTAAACTGCGTTGACAAAGTAGCACATAATGCCATTTTTTAATCTTAGTCTGTCGGCAAAGTCTTGAGGATGAAAATTTTCCACCAATTCTTAGTTAGCTCATAAATTGAGGAAAAATGTTCTTTCATTGGAAGCACATACTTAATTTAAGGTACAATTTCAAGTACATAATTTGAAGGAACAAATAGATTGTTCACAATTTTCAAGAATAGCACAGAATGAGATGACTGCACCATTGGGTCTGAAGTCTTTTAGCTTTTAGGACACTTTGAGGTATAAAATCCAAGTTGTTAGATTTGGTATTAACGTATTCAAGTCAAATTAACCTATAGCAATGAGTTTATTGACTCACATGTATGACATATTTCTTTTTATTTTGAAGAGAATAAAGGAAAACAATTCAGCTACGAAAGTTCTTGTCCACATTATCATCTACTAGTAAATGTGTCTGCCATGTTTTTCGCTGCCATGTTTCCATGATTTATGGTTAAGATGCAAAATAATTTTCAGTTATGAAAAGACCTGTCTCTATAGTATGAGCTCAAGTTTTAAAGGGGTAAGATAAGTCCAGTCAGAAAAATCAATGAAATTTGTTTGCAGAGTTTGCTATTAGATATAAATAAACCAATGTGTTGGATCATTTTTGGGAGCCTTTAGAGGCCAATCCTTTGGTCATAAAACCAGAAGAAACTCTGCAATTTTTTTCCTACCACGTTCTTATGTCTGTCATAAGAAAACCTAATAGACTACTGCTACAAGGCATGTGGAAGCATTTATATTTATAGAATATGTGGAAATAATTTTAAGGGCCACGACATGTTTTTCAAATCTCAATTAGAAGAGTTTGACAAAGTAATTTTTCTTATCAAAAGTAGGGCATATACTTCGGCATAGTTGGCTGAGAATTCTTCCTTAGTAGGCGATGGGAGCACATGTTAAAAAAGTACTCTGATGTGCTTTCAAGGATAAAGTACCAACCAAATGCATACAAACATTCTTAAGTTTAGGTTTAATTTATATCAGATTGATGTATGATTTCTGATACACATCTCACGCAAAGTAATATACATTTTGATCGTAGAACTAGATATTAAATGACGATTAGATACTTGTTTAACCGCAAATAACACGATTGATCCACTTACTTAATAATATAAATCTTTCTTATTTCTAATCGATATGGAATATCCTAAAAGATAGACTTTAGATTTTAACTATAGATAGTGGTCCGGTCAAATATTAAATTTGTCACAAAATTTAATGATTAACACTTTGGGTTTTGTGTAGATCTCATGTTAAAATGATGTTAAAAACTAAAAGGGTTTACATTTTTCACTAAACTGAATTGGTTAGTCAAAATCATAGCTCTGAAACTGAAAAAAGAAAGCTACCTTGTACAAATTAACTACATTAATATTAAGTAGAATTTAGCATGGTCTTGCACTTTCTAGATACAGTTTAGTTAATCATCATAAAAGAGGAAGTACCTTCTGTTAATTTATGTCTTAATCTTCCGTAACAGAAATAAAATAGCAACAAATGTTTGTCTACCACCTGCTAAAATTCAAGGACACAGGGACCCAAATAATTAAACAAGTCTACATCCATCACCTTCCTCCCATTCTGAATAAGTGCTCATTCCTAAAGCTTTCTGAACCACAACTCTTCGGTGGAGTCTTGTCTTATAAATACTTTAGTTTCAATTGATCGATACAAAACTGATTTATAAAATAAAGATTGTATTTATAGACTAAACATTAATGGGTGGTTCGATAGCGGATAAAAATATATGTTTAACAAATATAAATTTCATTTTTAAACTATGATACTGATATAATGGTAAGAGATAAACTATAAGTCTAATTTATCTCCACAAAATCAGTTTGTAAGATGAAGTTTGCATCCATTGTATACTATAAAATAAAGATGTTACTTTGCGGTCAATCCATCTAAAATGTAAAAGTTCAAGAAAAACAAATCTTGTTTAGTATGCTGAAATTGTAATACTATAATAAGAATTTAATGTTTGTTTTTCCTAGGGTTTGGTTTTTGCTTCTTTGATGAAAAGATGATATGAAAAGGCGACAGGATAAGGAGTGTTGTATCTGCAAAGATCTTTCTTTTGTCTGTTGTCATATTGTGTAGAAGACAGAAGTAAAGAATGGGAAACATGCCGAAATTACGCTGATGCGATTGTGATTTTGAGTTACTTCACAATTTGCTTAAGGAATCGGAGAAGAAAAGAGTTTCTTTTTTGACTTGGAGTTAACTTTTGTTGAGCCATTCTTATTTTGACTTTCTTAATTACATTATGTTGTCTTTAATTTGGTAAAATGTTATTTTTAAGGGTATTGTTTTTAACGTAATATTTGCTTATTATAGTTTTGGAGAGTTTGATACATATTAATGACTTCTTTCCAATTTATTGAGAACGAAATTGTAAAGTTACTAAATTTCAAAGTTCTTGAATTTATTCTATGGATATGTGTTTTATCTTTTAGATCAAAATTTATTAAAAAATAAATAAAATTGTTTAAATATTCATGCATATATGAAAAAATCGCAATTAATGGTCATATAGCAAGTACTTTATTGGGCAGGTATGAGTAGGTTTTTAATATAATTTTAAAAATACAAGGATTTTGAAATCGAAATCTTAATTATAATATTAGATGCATCACACACGCAACCGGGGGCCGAATTTTAATAAATGTATAAGTGTTAAAATTTTAACAATTTTTTAAAACACGATAACTCCTATAATAGAAACTATTATTTTATGAAATATATTAAAAAATATTTTGAATACTTAAAATTAAAAATAATAATCACAAATTTAATGTATTAAAAAGAGTCTTCATTAATTTGTTCTTGAAATAGCCATATCATATCTTTCTATGATAATAACAATAATAATAATAACAATACATTTAAATAAATTGTGTTAGTTATTAATTTATTTTTTAATACAATAATAGTAAAGATAATTTGAAAAATATAAAAAGAAAAAACAAGGATAATAACTTCCAAACAAATTATCGTGATTATTCAATATCTAATTTGTTTTCCTGAATTTCACCTAAAACACGAGTTTCTATGCGTACTTGTCGTGGAAAAAATATATATAGATGATAGAAAGATCAAATATTTGTTAACAATTGAGTTATCAATTAGGTATTGTATGTACACTTTGTTGTTTTTCTATTCATTAAATTATGTTATCACACATTTTTTTTTAATCGGTTAGAGATGTCGGGTGACGATTTTGACTAAGCTTTTATATATTTTTCAATATTGTTTTCCTTTCAAGTACAATATGGAAACTAGGGTAAAATAGTTGAGTGTACTTACAAAAACATTTTAATGTGTAAGTCAAACATGATTTTAACAATTAGAGAATATATTCATGACATTTTTTTTTATCATGAACTAGTATATATACTTAAGGTGGGTTGATTCATTACTTGGGTGGAAAATTTGTGTTTTGTTTGCCAAAATATGATTTCGTTTTTTAATATTTATTGAATTTTTCTTGCATTTTAATCACCTAATGAAAATTAAGCTTAATTACTCACTTGAGCTATTACTTTGGACTTTTATTGCTCGACCTAAATATACCCCAACTCTAGTAAATTAGACTTTCTTTTGTCAACTCACATATATATACTTTATTTTTCTCTTTGTTATTGTGCAATTGCTTTGCAATATATAAAATAACATTATCTTTTAGACCTTCGAACCAATTATAAGCATGTTCAACTAGGTGTTTGGTAAAATTTTATTGTAACAATTCTATGAAAATTTGCTTTGAAATTTTGAGTTAATAAAGATGTTTTATTATTCTATTTTTTTTTTTTATAACGATAGCATATATCTTTTAAAAAAACAGTCTTTATGTTATTTTTTATTGTTATAAATAACATATGTAAAACAAAATCACAATATATATATATATATATATATATATATATATATAATATAAATAAAATTAAGGTTTAAAATTAATAATTTGGTGTCTATATTTAAACATTTATTTATTTTGGTCATTATTATTTTTTACTTATTTAAGTTCTTGTTTTTTTAGAAAGACTAATTTGTGTTTCTAATTTTGTAAAAAATACATAATGTGACTCTTCCATTAAATTAACATTAATGTCATTTAGAAGTGTCACTTGTCAAAATTTGGATTCGTTAGTGTTAAAATTTATGTTATCTTCTACTTGAAGTGTGTCACATGTTTGAATCAAATGAGTTTCAAAGATAAAAGATTATTTAGATTTTGACATGTAATAGATATAGATGTTGACAAATGGTGTTTCGAGGTCAAATCTTTTCACAAAAATTAGAATTCAATTGGCTCGTAACACCTAAGTATAAAAACCAAATTTATAATTAAGCCTAAAATTGACTAATGTATAGGAAAACATATGCAATTATGTCTATTAACACTATAATAAAATTTCTCATTAACAATCTATTTTAGTGATAAAAAATTGTTACTCACTCTATAATGATAAATTCATATACCAATTTACTAAATAAAAAATTATTAGTTATTAAAATAGTCACTGTTATGAATGAAAAATTATAATTGATCTCTAAATTAGTTTGTAAATTTTAACTACCAAGATTTTGACTACTAAAGAAATTAGTTTCTAAATTAGTCAATATTTAATTAGAAATCAATTTAGTAATCAATTATAATTTTTTATTTATAATATTAATTATTTTAATAACCAATGATTATTTATTTTATAAATTGATATTTAAAATTGTTATTACAGTGATTAACAATTTTAGTCACTAAAATTAGTTATTATTTTAAAAGTTTAGTAACCATAACTTTCCACCCGTGCTATCTAACATGTGGAATGATATAATGTTGTTAGTCACAACCATTAATAGTTATTTAAGGTTTAACTTATTATTTATTTTGGTTCATTATAGTGTATAATTATATAGTGAAAATGGGTAAAAATGTAGAGATGGTCGAAGATATTTTATTAACTACTCATATGACAATTGTATCATAGAAATAAAATATAAATATCATTTTACAAATTAATTTTATAAAATTAAGTTGTAAAATTACTTATTAACAGTGCATCATAATCATATAAAAATATTTATTCTATTGTTGAAAAGTATTATATCATTGCCATTATCCTCTAATTAAACAACCTACAAATATTTAATTTCCCACGCAAAGTCGTTTATCAAAGGGAAATAAAATAAGTATCATTCTGACTCTTAAATAATGTATTTTTAAGCAAATCAATGTAATAAAAATAAAAACTACATAAATATTAAAAATAGAAGGATTTTTATTAATAAAAAATGTATAAGATTTAATGTGCAAATGACATTTCTTTATTACCAAAACTCTATAATTTATTGCCATTAAGAGATATAACCTTAAATATATTACCTTTCTTTTTTCTAATACGTGACAAAGAAACAGGTTCTTCATTGAAAAAAAAGATTAACTATGGTAAGCCTTTTATGTCTCGGTGACATGATAGTTGATGAAACATTTTTATTGATATCACTATTGATGATTTAATGATTTTACTTACGTGATAATATTATCCTACTATCATAATGTCGTCAGCATTAAAATTATTAGCACTAGATTAAAGTTTAAAAAATTAAAAAACAAAACAAAAACCAAAACCATAATGTTAAACAAAAGCCAATATTTTTTTTTTTAAAAATGATTTTTTGACTACCAAATTTTAATAACTTTATTTTACAATCTTAGGTGGCAACTTTTGAGTGATTTTTCATTTTTTTCATTTTTTCATTCTCAATATTTTAAAATCACTTAGAAGATGACACCTCATATTATAAAAGAAGTTCTCAAAATTTAATAGTTAAAATATCATTGTCCTATTTTTTTCCTTTTAACTTAAACTAACCTAAGATCAATTTGGTGTGTTTAGAAAAAAAAAAAGGTAAAAGAGACTGTAAGTTTAACTCCTTCCATTAAAAATAAATTAACAACTAATAATTACTGATAAAAATAAAAATATAACAATTCACATTAAAGCCTTGTGAACCATTAGTCCAATAATTATCACATAATGTGAATTTGTTCATGAAGTTGAGAGGTTTTGGCGATGGTGTTATGAGCCAAAAACGAATAACAATTATTGCATAAATAGATTAAGTAGAAGTAGGGCCATTGATTATCATATTAAATCATGGTCCCATCCCATGCTATTATTCATATTTTAAACCATGGATATAAGGTACAAAATATTATTATTGCAAATAAAATAAACCTTGCTTCCCACCTAAAGTAACATCCACCACTTGAGTTTATGATCATCATTTGTGAAGTTTTGGACTTTTCAGAATATTTGGATTCTCGAATTATCACACCTAATCTTTTGTTTGTGACTACAATTATATGAATCAATCCATGAAGTCTAATACGGGGGAGAATAATGCATTGATTACTTCATATATACTAATAAACATTGCATTACTAATATGCTATATAGATAGCATTCATTACAACCTTAGCCAAAATTTCAACATAGAGTGATGAAATTCCAAACGTTGTGTGTCATGTAGAAATTCATGTCGTTTGTTATAGACAATTGATAACACCCCTTTGTCTCATACACATTGCCGACACCTTGATTGTGCCATTGCACCCAATTCAAGTTTTTGCTTATTTTTATCCCTCTCTTATCCAAATCTTAGCTTTAAGTTTCAAGAATTTTCAGTAGGTATTCATATAATAAATGAGTGGAGTTATTTTAATATTATATTATAGTGCTACTCCAACTTTGTCCACAAAAATGAAAGAAAGTAGTGGCATGCAAGAAGAATCTATCAAAGGTTAAGACTTTGATATACATTATATATATCGAACAAAGGACAAAAATGTACAAAATGGATTAGTGGAATCAATGCTTAATCAAATGGTCATGGGCATTTAAAAATTATTACTAACCCAAACCCTAGTGTTTTGGTACACATCCTATTGAATATAGTACTACGGATAGCATGAACAATTTTTAAATGAGTCAATGAATTAGATCATAAAATTTAGTGTTAAATATATTTTTGATCCCTTATTTTTATGTGAAATTTGAAATTAGTCCCTCTTTGAAATTTTATATTAATTTAGTTCTTCATTTTTAGAAATACGTGAATTTAGTCATTTTAACCAAATTTTGTTAAGTTTGTTTGATATTAAAAATGCATTTGATAATAGTATTTGACTTAACATTAAAGCAAAAATGTATCAAACAGTATAAACAACTCAAATATAAACCTGAAATGCGTTTGAAACATCAAATAAATTATAAAAAAAAAAACTGGTTGAAGAGACTAAATCCACACATTTCTAAAGATAAATGACTAAATTTGTTCAAAATTTAAAAAATAAACTAATTTCAAATTTTAGTGAAAGTTAAGTAACCTGACAAAAACATATTTAACGATAGAATTTACTGTGTAAATATGATTTTAAGTTTTAAGTTACGACAACTTCAAAAACAGAATATGTTTATGTGATCGATGTAAATTATGGTATACTATTTATTTAACGTATTATATAAGAAAGAAAACAAAAACCATGGATGGAACTGGTTTCATATAATGCTAAACTTCAGAATGTAAATGCAGATGCAAAAAAGGTTTAAAATGCTCAAAAAGCTACTATTTGTTTTGAGTTTTTAATATATGTTTTTTAGTTCTGGAATAACTCACTTTAAAATTTCTTATCATCTTAAAGTTAATATATAATTTTTTAGTTGGCGGGTAATGATTGTAACAATAATAATTATTTTGTTTATAATAATAGTTATAGTTATAATGATACTAATTGTAGGATGATATTATAAAACTATAATGTATATATAGTGATTGTATACTTTTAAAGCTAAAGATTAAAATTACGTATTTTATTTTGAAAAATATTAAAGTATTTTTATACCTGAGTTGGAATTTATTTCAACTTATAATTTTGGTCAAATATGTTCTAAAAATGAAATAAAAATAAATTCTCAACCACTCATGTTTTCTCTCTTTCCTTGGTTACTTTGGATTAAGTAGTTTTGATAACGCAAGTTGTGATATATAATGCGAGTTGAAATTTGAAAATTGAGTTGCAGTGTAATTAATTAGGCTGATTTAAACCTGTATTTATTTAAATTATTTTTATATCGAACTCACATGTGAGAAATGTAAGTGCTTATAACATGATTCAGAGGGCGATTTGAAAATAAGGCTTTTACTTCTTGCACTTTACATTTTCTTTGCGCACCCTCCCAAAATTTTAAAATGGTCATTTTTTACTTTCATAAAAGTGACTTTGACATTTCATGTTTTGGAAAATTTTCGGAATTTTAGAAATAAAATTTTCACATAATTTCTTAATCAAAATTTTTGAAATGAAAATTTCAAAATACAATTTCTCGAACGTATGAAATGTATTTTGGAGCAAGTTTTTAGGAATAGAATGTGTTTCGAAATAATTTTTTAAAATACCTGAAATATGTTTCGGAAAAAGCTTTTTATAATAATAATTTTTTCAAATGTCTCTCTTATTTTTCCACTGCAGCGTTCTTCCTCTCTTATTTTTTTTGGTGTTATTATGGAAGCGCAGTTAGTAATTGGCGGGGTACATTAAGCAATATCCTAGATAAAAGGAGCAACCAAAAAAGCCTGAGAATGCCCAGAAGAAATAACCCAATAAACCCCCAAAATATTTATATTTATTTTGAGTTTTCAAGTTATGAGTGACATTGAATATCCAATGCTGATATAAGTAATATGTATACCATAATAACAATTTAATGATATTATCTACATGTTAATTAATATATTAATATCATTAATTTCATTGTGAAATAGTTAAAGAAAAAAGTCAGTAAGTCTCTATTTTGCAAGCTGTAATGTAACTAGGAATTTGTTAAAAATAAAATTAAAAAATTTGAAAATTGATTGAAGCTGATTTTTTTTTTTAATTTTATGTTTATTTTCTCTTCAATTCAACAGTTTATTATGTTTAAATATATCATTAAGTTAATTATATATATTGTTTATTTTGGGAATTTCTTAAATTGTTCTATTAAGTTAAGGAAAATAATACATAAATTACTTTTAATTTTTTTACTTTTAAATAATATGAGACTTTTAAGTGTATTAGAGCAATATTTATCAAAATATATTAAAAATATATGTTACGGTTTTTAATTGTGAAATTATACAATTTATTTATAAATATAAATAAAAAATAAAATTATAAATATACTAACAACTATATAAAATAAATTTATTACATCTATCTCTATCTAACAACTTTAATTATATGATGTTTGGTATCTTTTTATATTTAATAATTTTATAGTAAAATTAATATACAAAACAAATCATAAAGTATTCTTTTGATTCAAATCTTTTATTAAATTTAAATAAAATTACATTTTATTTCGTATTTGAATCGTATCACTTTATAACAAAAAAATATTGCACATCTAACATGATAACTTTTACTCTTAGTTTAATGTTAATGGATAACGACACTTAATAATTAACATTTACTTGATTGAGTTAAGTTATTGAGTTAACTGTAAGCCCTATTTTTCTGCTTTAAAGAGATTTGGGGTCTGGTTTTTTTAGCGTCCAAGACTAGTCTATTAGAGACATTCAGAAATCCCATTCAGCCCCACTCACTCCCATTTTACTCTTTTCCATAATTGTTACTCTCTCTCTCTCTTTTCTCTAACAAAGCTTTGTTAGGATTTTGAGCAAGCTTTTCCTATGAGCTAATCACAAGTTCTCTTTAAGTAAGTAACCTCCCAACCTCTTATGATTTTCGTTTCCAGCTCCTGCACTCTGGTTCTACTTTAAGCATTGTCTTAATCTCATTTTTGTTCCCTGTGCTTATGTTTCAGCTTTTTCAGCTTCCTGGTACAGGTGCCCCCACTATGTGTTCTTCTCCTTAAGCTTAGTTTCACACAAAGGTAAGGGAAGTTAGGGTTTTCGCGTTTTTGTAGTATGTTGGTTGTTTTTGCGTTTATTTCATGCTAAAAATGCCTGATTGATGTTTATGCTTGTATGAGATTGAACTGGATGTTGTATTAGATTGATTTTCTGAATTGCATATATGAATAGGAGCGAGAATTGATATTTTCGCCCAAGCGAGCCCATCTCACCTATACGAGAATAGTAGAAGCTCGCCCTGGTTTTTGCTCGAGCTCTCGCCCAGTTTTCGTTTTGAGCGATGAATCATCTCGCTCAGGCGAGAGGGTCTCGCCTAGGCGAGAATTCGTGGAAACTTGGTGGGTTCTCTGCTTGAGTTGTCGCTCAGGTGGGAGATCTCAGCTTTGAGCGAAGAGCAATCTCGCTCAGGCAAGGAGGTCTCGCCAAAACAAGAACTCACAGAGCCTCCCAGTGCTTCTTGTTGGTCGTCTCCCCTAAGCGAGAGCTTGAAGCTTGAGCGAAAGGCTTCTTTCGCCTGAGCGAGGGTCCATGGCTTGAGCGAGACTGGTGTAGGGACGTGATGTTCTCTTACATGTTTTCGGTTGTTGGTTGCATGATTGATTGGATTACCCTATTTAAAGCATGAAGTATGTGAATATGTATGTATTATTTGATTTTATGAACCGAAATTGGTATGTTGGCATGAGTAAAACATGAATTTGGCTGGTTGGTTGAAGTATTGGCATGAAATTATAATGCTTGAGAAAAAAAGTTGTGGTTAGGGTGTGAGGAACATGAATCAGGTGTGATATAGACGTAATTCCATGAATCTCTTAGTGAGATTTCATGGTGGTATGTAGTGTATATAATTAGATAAGGATTCAAGTAAGGATTGTATCCCAACACTCTAAAGAATAAGTTAATCTCACCTAGAGCAGACTGGTTCAAGTGGTGAGAGTAGCGGGATGCCCTAGTCTTTGGCAGGATAATGACCTTATATGTTTGAAGGCTAACCCTTTGTGTGGTAGGGTGAAACCCATTGGCAATGGCTCTGCAGAGTAGTAGAGGCCACGACAAGTGCAAGCATTCAGTGAATCCCATCTTATTATATGTATTCAGATATTTGAGACTTAGAGTCCTGCTTGTTTGTTATCACATGATTGTATGCCCATCTTGTTGCATGTTTATGATGTGTTTAAGTATTTGTTTGCTATAACATGTTCAAAATTTTTATACTTTAATTTACCCTTTTTGTCAGCTTATGTTTGTTTTGTGTGTGGTTTTTTCTTTTGCACTGATCATCAATTATTAGTGTGAGTAGGGTGATGGAAACTCTGTTGTGTAGCCAAACTTGGGTTACTTTTTGAAGGCACTATATATCTTGCTCTATGAGCAAGCTTTTTGACAACTATCAAAACTCTTTAATACTGTTTAGTTGATGACATCTTAGTGTGCCTTAGTTTTTTTTTCCTAAGTGTATTTATGGATGACTGTAATGGTGAATCCTTATATACGGTTCATCTCGTATGCTCTTTTTTAATATTATATTTATGTAATGTTTTATTTAGTATATTTGTTCTATTTAAATGAAATGTCACATTAACTATCGTTTAATTTTTCTAGAAAAAAAGTTTTATTTTTAACCTTCTCGTATAGTTAAATCATCCTATAGATTGGACTTTTGGAATCAAATTTTAAAATAAAAAAATCTGATAAATGTTAAAACGGGAAAAATGTGTAAAATGAGATATAAATGTTTTTTTTTTTCAATTTTTAACCATAAGATCAAATATTAAAGGGTTAAATATGTATTTAATCCCTCAAATTTTAGTGAATTTAGAAATTAGTCCCTTTTCGAAACTTTATACCAATTTAGTCTTTCATCTTTAAAAAATGCGTGGAAATACTATCATGAAATGCGCTTGAAACGTTAGACAAACTTAACAAAATTTGGTTAAAAGGACTAAATTCACGTATTTTAAAAATGAATGACTAAGATGATATAAAGTTTCAAGAAGGGACTAATTCCAAATTTTACTAACTTGAGAGACAAAAAACATATTTAATCCAATATTAAAAATATACATGCCATAAAAAAAATTTATATTAAAGGTGGAGAAAATTAACAAATAAATAATTATTCAGTCACTTTTTTATTTATTTATGTAAACAAGATCATGACGTTTGTTTATTTATTTATTTATTTATTCGATATTAATTTTCTTAAGAATTAAATATTATCACATAAAACAATTTGTTATATAAAGTAGTTAGTTAAGCATATTAGATAAATTTTGATAATGTTACTATGTGTGAAGTATCGGTTGGGTCTATTGATTAATATATATGACATATAATTGATCTTTATCTAATTAAAAGATAAGGATATTAGTTTGTTATATATAGTTAAGACAATATAAAATTAATTTAATTGTATTCTGTTTTTATCTATTCATCTATTTTCTTTTTGAATTTACTCGTTATCTAAACAAAATTAAGTGAAAAAATAATCATATAATGTTAGAAGTGAAAACCTTTTATATTTTTTCTTTATTTTTTAAAATGATTAGAACAGAACATTTTGGGTAAAACGCGTGAAAGGGGTAAAAGAACATAGTAGGTGTTATTCGTGGAAGCGAATCATCGTCTTTGATGAACCCAATGTTTCAGTAGGATCTAATTTTCAGAGGTTTTGCCAAAAGAACAAATTTGAAGCAATTGTTTTTGTGAGCAAACTTTAATTCCTTCCGATCTCTTGAAAATCAATTTTCGATTTTGGGATCAGTGGGAATGGAGAAGGTGATGAACATTCTGAAGCCGAAGCCAAATCCGCAACAACTATTGAGGGATTGGCAGCGCAGGCTTCGTCAGGAGTGTCGCAACATTGAGCGCCAAATTCGCGGTATTCCTTCCTCTTTATTAAACCCTACCCAATTCTCTTTTGTAATTTTTTTTGTTTGCTTGATTTTTGTGTTATGGGTTTCTATTAGATATACAGAGAGAAGAAAAAAATGTGCAGAAGGCGATCAGAGAAGCTGCAAAGAGAAATGACATGGGTTCCGCAAAGGTTTGGTCTATCTTACTCTTTTATTTTGTTACTTGTAATTTGGTTATTTGACATTGATGTCCTGTTGTCCGTGCATGTGAGTTTTTTAATTTTTTTGGTAGATTCATGCATTAATTTGACTTAGTTTGAGGGATTGAGCAAGGTGGGTATATCACCTCTTACATTTGTTTGTTGAATACGTAAGTTGTGAGCGGAGTTGTAAGTTGTGAGTAGAGTTGGTTCTAGATGGAAGAGCATGAAATACATCTTGGTTTCCATTATTGAGTGTGGGTGAGGAAGATATTAATTTATTTTTTAGGACATATTTTTCGTGCAAGTCCCTAATGCTTAGCATGATGATCAAGGAGACGCAGTAGACGGGATGAGAGAAAAACTTGGGATGGACTCTTATTGCATTGCGTATTTGTGTTGAATCTAATGAATTATTGGATTGACCAATTGGATTATGCATGCATTGGAGGAAGAACTAGCAGTTATGTAGCTTAAAGTTTGTATGGATTGTGTCCGTTGGTGGGCTCGTTAGGATCCGTCACAATATTCAATAAACTAATAATGAAGTGATTTTTGGGTTGCATTTGTTTGTGGCCTTCTAGGCATCAATATGTGTTATCTTTTTAGATTTTAAGGTTCAAAGGATACGGTCAGTATTTTTAGAAAAATTTCTCCTTATTGTGATATTTCTGTAATTTGCAGGCACTTGCCAAGGAACTTGTGAGATCTAGGAAAACTGTTAACCGTCTTTATGAAAATAAAGCACAAATGAATTCTATATCAATGCACCTTGGGGAGAGCGTTGGTAGGTTTCTCCATGTTTTATTAGCCTTACCTTAATTTTGCCTTGTAACAGATAAGGACTGTCTAAGTTAGTTACTTATGTTTGATACCAGGTTTTTGATAATTGGTCCTTAGCTGTAGAACTTTAATTTTTTTTAATCTTTCTTGTAACTGAATGGTGTGGATAAATTTGTCAACGTAGTTGATTTTGTTGATGATTGAATTTTTGGTTGAGGAAAACGATCACTTGACTATTTGTTGCTTCTGCCTTTAGTTTTTTGGGGTAGAGAGGATAGAGGTTCGAGGATTTTAATCTAGTGTGCAACATGCAGATAGTTTTGTTTGATACCTTGGGTTTGACTTGTCTGTATGTCTTATTTATGTTATTTTTTGTGCACGCGCGCACACACATTTATACCTTAATATAACTTATCATTTTAGGCAGCATCTTATGATAAGTGTTATGTTTCCATGATTTATGATTTTTCATCCCCTTATTCCGATCTGAGGTAGGATCTCAATTTTTTACTATCCTTGCATGGATTTGCTTGCAATTGCCATTCACATGAAAACTATGTCTTGGTATGACTGGTGTGAGTAGCAATGCACAATCTTGGGCATAGAATTGTTGGAATCATACTATCCCACCATGCGTTCTCAGAAAAGCCTATTTTCTGTTGAAAAGGAAAAAAACCCACCATGATTTGTATGACTGTTTGTGAGTACTTTTTTCTGTTACTCTCAACCCTTGCTCTCTGTTTTGAGTCTTCTGACCTGTCTGTCTTTTGCATTCCAGTGCTGCAATTGTTACCAAGTTTGTCTGTTATATTATGAATTCCAACTTTTCGGTTGTCTCATTGATTTGTAGTTAGATTTTAGTTAAGGATATGTTTTGTAGAATACAATTAGCATGGAAATCGAGAGGAGGGAAAGAAGATGGAGGGAGTTATTAGAATTGAGGTTGTCAGTTACAAGTCCCACGTAAAAAAAATGCCATCAGAAGAGGAGAAATAACATTAAAGTCTGGATACTTCATCCATTACCAGTTATGGCATGTCTTATGGCATGTTGGGGTAAGGGAGAAGAGATAGAGGACATAGGTGGAAAAGAAGAGAAGAGAAATAAAGTGGAAATAAATAAAGTTGTCCATTTGAAGGGGAAGGGAGAGATAATAAAGTAGCAATTAAACTTTCAAAACTATTTAGTTTAAAAAATAGTATTATTATCATTTATTTTTAATATTTTTATTATTAATTCATTATTTATTATATTCACATTTGTAAGGGGAGGATAAACCAAGAAACTATACGTGAGGTTTATCTTTTAATCAAAAGGCTTTGTCTTACAAGACTTTGGGAGTAGATTCTCAGGGTGGGATATTTAATTATCATATCTGGATGATTGATTATGACGGAGGTTTATATGTTATTAACACAAAATGGGTAATATAATTGATTTTGTTGCACTACATTTCTTCTGGTATGTCTGGTTTATTTTCACATTTCTATTCTATCAAACCACATCCATTCTCTCATTTTCACTCTCTTCTTTCCTCTCCCTCCATTTCATCATTCTTACAAAAAAACACTTCTATATCTTATTTTTCTCTTCGCTATTTCTTAATTCAAAGGCTTCTATTTTTATTCTATTTCTTGCCTATTTTCATTTACTGTATTTCTCTTTTCTCTATTTCCATTAACCCTATTTCTCACCTATTTGTTTCCTTCCCACCTGGCACTCTGTGAGTGTTAGTTTGTAATTTTAAGGTGATTGTTGCTAATATGATATGAATTTAATTTTATGTTTTTGAATAGGATCTTACAATCTGTCACATTTTCTGTTTCATTCTCTGTCTCTGCTGATCCTTTGGTATGATCTCCATTTTTTACTGCCCAATGTGTAAGCTGAGAGAGCCCTTTAAAACCAAGACAGAGGGAAGGTTTGTTTGGGCTAGAGGATGATTTGTGTATAATCAGCCTTCTTTGATTAGAATTTTTTCTTTTATTTGGCTTGATGCGATGACTATTGTGACAAATCATATACTGTAATATTCTCATGTACGTGTTTATTATAAATATACTTATATATAATAATTAAATTAATCAATTACTGTTTTAGCTGTGAACTCTTACGCAATTAGTCATCATGACGGGTTTGTGTTGTTAGAATTTTGTTCGGAAATTCATGATTTTTGGTTGTTTATGCAGCAATTGCTCGTACAGTGGGACATCTGTCAAAAAGTGCTGAGGTTATGAAGCTTGTCAATAATCTCATGAAGGCTCCCGAAATGGCTGTGACAATGCAAGAGTTCAGCAAAGAAATGACTAAGGTATACCTGCAAAATCCTTTTAGTGGTGTGGAAGAACGTCACATTGAGTCCTGTCATCCCCTTGTGGTTAGAGAAGATAGTTGCATTGGTATTTATGAGTAGTGTTGTCTCTTTCAGGCAGGAGTTATCGAGGAGATAGTAAATGATGCTGTGGACTCAGCACTAGATTCTGAGGATATAGAAGATGAGATAGAAGAAGAAGTCGATAAAGTGTTGACCGCAATAGCCGGTGAGACAGCTGCACAACTTCCTGAAGCTGTGAGGAAAGAAAGGGTGAAACAACCTGGTCAAAGTGTTGGAGCCTCAGAGGTATGTTCAGTTATAGCTAATTTTCTTTATAAACATGGCTCTTTCCTGCCTTACACATAAACACCAATCATGGAATTCATTATGAATTGCAGGAAGAGGCTATAGCAGAGGGTGTTGATGATGAGGAAGAAATGGAAGAAATTAGGGCCCGACTTGCTAAAGTTAGATCATAAGCAAGTATTCTAATCTCACACCTCTACTTGTACTCTGGTGTGTTTTAAGAGATTGAGATGTTGACAGGTTTGTATCCTATTTGTTGAAACAGACAATTGATAAATCTAATGGGTAATATATTGTGAAGGGAGGTTCGTATGTAATTACACCCGTTCTTGCAAAATGTCTCAAGCTGTAGTTTTTTTTTGCTGTGACAAGATACTGACCTTAAAGTCTACATGCATGGTTGAGGATCTATTGCATAACTTGGTTTAATAAAATTAGTAAAATTAATCAGCAGCTTATGAAACTTGCAATTCTAAATAATTCTTGAAATTCCTTGAGAATGCACATATATCATGTGATTATGAGACAATTTATGTGCCACAAATGAAGTGGTTAGAAATTCACAATTGTCAATGAATGTGAAATGGACAAGAATGTGGTGAGTACTTGTTAATTTAAAGTTTAATTAGTCGGATGATAGTCACTATCATTTGGATGTGTCAGTTTGGTATTCTTCTTTAAAAATGTGTTAATTGAGTCTCAACTTTTGAAAAGATATTTCAATTAGGCTTATTTAAGATAAAAATTATTAACGTCTTTAATTAAAGAGAAAGGTAAAAACTAACAAATTACATTTAATTAAAATTTATACTTTTTATCTTTTGGGATTTGATTGCTCTTAATTTTTAATATGGTTTTATTTTATTTGAATAGTATCTCGATAATGTATTTACAATATTGGTTGTAGCGATTATACTAACCTCCTTTTTGTTGTAATTTGAGTTTTAATGCATTTACCGCATTTGTAAAATGGTGGATTATTGCATAATTACATGTTCTTTGTTTTAGTATCTTTATGTGATAGTGTTTATAGGGAGAAAACTCAAACTCTCTTGTCTTTGGTTGCTTTTTGCATTATATACATATAATTGTATAATTATATATAATTTATAAAATTTTATTATCAATAATTTTTATTTATTCTATGGATATTTTTTTATTATAAATAGTTGTTATAATCTAAAAAGTTTATTAAGTTTTAAGAAAAGAATCAAATCAAAATAAAAAACGTTTAAGTTTAGAAAAAAAGTTACTTAAAAAACAAAATTTGATAAAGTAATTATTTTTGTGTAAAAATTATCATTTAAAAAGTAAAATTAAGAAAAAGTGTATATTAAAAAAAAGAAGGAAGAATTTGATTTACACAATGATATACATATTTATTTGTGACGGGATTACATTTTTTTTATTAACCTCACTACAAATTAATGATTTAATTATGTCCAATAATTTTAAAAAAATTGACATAAATTAATTAATTATATAATTTGTAGATAGTAAATAATCTTACATTTAGTAATGAAATTATTAATATTATTTGGGTCCTGCTAACTAATGTCTTAGATGATTAATATGTCTTGAATTTTACAAAAGTGCATAGTTAAATGTTATATTAAATGAATTTTAAACTAATTATCATAATTACAATTTTACTTATTTAAAATTCAAAAATTCCCGAAAGTGATGTACAATTCTGATTAATAATTTATTTGATGAACATTAATTTGAGATAATAAAAAAAATATATTTTAATATTACTGAAAATTAAAATATAAATAAATTTAAAATAAAGAAAATTAATTTGAAGGAGTGGCAAAAAATATTACTAAAAGAGGAAATTTTTTCACATTAGAGTATAATATTTTCATTAGTAAAAAAAATATATTTTGATTCCTAAAATTTAAACTTAATAATAGTCCCTAATCGAAACTTGGTCGCTGTTTAAAATTATTGTTAATATATAATAATAATTTTTATTATTAATAATAATAATAATATATAATTATTAGTATTATTATTATTATTTATTAATAATATAATTATATATTATTAATAATATTAAAATAAATAATAATATTATCACTATTATTAATATATAATAATTATTAATATTATTAACAGTTAATAAAAAATATATATTAATATATGAGTAATAATATTAATATATCAGTAGTAATATTAATAATAATAATTTAATAATATTAATATTAATATATCAGTAATAAAATAAATAATAATTAAAAATATTAATATATCAGTAATAATAATTAATAGCAATTAATAATAATTAACAATATTATTATTATTTATTATTAATATTATTATTCATTAGTAATATTAATAACTAATGAGATTATATAATAATAATAATATTATTATTTATAATATAATAATAATAATACTGATATATAATTATTAATAGTGTTATTATATAATAATAATATTATTAATTGTTATTAATATTATTACTTATATATTAATATTGTAAATCATTATTAACATTACTACTCATATATTAATATTTAATTTTTGTTAACTGTTAATAATATTAATATTAATAATAATAATTATTATTATTATATATTAGTATATTATTATATATTATTAATAATTATAATATTATTATTTATTTTAATATTATTAATAATGATGTATAATAATTAATATATAATAATAATAATAATTATTATTATATATTTAATAATAATAATAATAATAATTAATATATAATAATACTATTAATAATTGTATTTTATTATTGTTAATAATAATAATATTATTATTATTATATTAAAAATTATTTTGAATGTGCAAGGACTCAATAGTGACCAAATTTCGTATAAGGACCATTTTCAAATTAAGTTCAAAATTCATAGACTAAAAATATATTTTTTCCAATTTTTGTGAAAAGCATGTGGACACTAGTTTTTATTTCATAAATAAATAAATAATGCGTAATACGGCGTTTGTTATTTTTAACGTCATCCAAAAATAAGGATAAAAAACAATAATTTTGAAACTGTAGGGACCAAACATTGACAAAATTTCGATTATGGACCATTTCCAAATTAAAACCAAACTTTAGTGACTAAAAATAAATTTTTTTCCTAAAATTAATTATTTCAGTTTTCAATTTAAAATTTTAAAATCAAAGATCACTAATTATGCGTTCACTACATTGGTTAGCATTCTTTATATTATTTATTAAGTTAACAATTTATTAATTGAATACTTGTAATTTAATGATTAATATTTAATATTTATTAATTAAGTAATCATAAGTTGATATTTAATATTTAAATGAAATAACTTTATTAAATTATGTATTTAATCACTATAGTTTGGTAATTATTTGGGGCAAGTTTGGGAATTATGGGGGCAAGTTGATAGAATTTGGAAAACTTTTTTTGTGAAAATGAAAAAAAGAATCTACGAAAAGAAGTACAAAAAAGTTAGTCGCATGATTTTGCATTGCGAAGTGCTATAAGACGAAAATTATTCTTTCACACGCTCTTTTATTTCTAGGCTCACTTTACACTGAACTTTTATACAAAGATATTATATTAATATGATAAAAGTAAATACTATAAGAAATTATGCTTTTATATCCGAGTCAATTGAATGTAAGAGAGAATAAAAAGAAATGAAAGTTTGAAATAGGTGTCATACAAGGATGTAATCGAAACTTTTTTTAATAGCGAGAACAAATTAACACATTTTTAGAGATTATCCAAATAATTAAATATTTTCTTTAAATATAAAAGTTAAATGAGTTAAATAATTTATAAAAAAATATTAAATATAATATCATTTAAAAGGTGTTAAATAATGAACGTAGTTTTAGAAAGTGTATAAATTATCGTTTTTAAAAGCAAAAAATCAGAGTTAAATATCAGTTTCCGACAATAAGGAAAATATTATTCGACACCGTTTTATTACCGTTTGAAATATTTGATAAGAATAAAGTGCTCTTAATAAAAGTTGATTTTTATATTTAAAAAAAATAAAAAATAACGAGAGGTAGTGTTAAATATAGGTTTTAGAAAGAAAAATTGATGTGAAAATAGCGTGTTTCCTCTATAAAATTGACAGGCATCGTGGGCACAGATTTTCCAGTGTAAACAAGATGGCATGTTCATTACCCTTCTCCAAACTCTCTCTGTTGCTTTTGTTCGCATCACTTTCATTTTCCTATGCAACTTCTCGCCACCCTGCATTCCCACCACAATCATCAAAAGCAGAAAGACTCATAAGAAGCTTTAACCTATTCCCGAAGGAACCCTTCAACACCATCCAAGAACTTCACCACCTTCATACTTTTGTCCCTGGTCAGATCGTAGAGACCAACTTCTCGTTTCTCGGTGCTTCTGGGCCTCCTGTTGAAGACCTTGGTCACCATGCAGGCTATTATTCACTTCCTCATTCCAAAGCTGCAAGGTAAATTCTCTTTGTTCATTAGATCGTGTGTGATATACTCAAGGAATCAGTGTACAGATCTTAAGGAATCATAAGTATATGCTTGTGGATTAGTTAGTTTACGTTAATTGCTAACACATCATTAACCTCAGTGTCTTTCTTTTTGTGTGGCACGCAGGATGTTCTACTTTTTCTTTGAATCACGAAAGAACAAGAATGATCCCGTTGTGATATGGTTGACTGGAGGACCAGGGTGTGGAAGTGAATTAGCTTTGTTCTACGAAAACGGTCCTTTTCATATCATCAACAACTTGTCTCTTACATGGAATGATTACGGCTGGGATCAGGTCTCACATTACTCAATTTCTCCATGTTTCTTTTATAAAAACTGTTATAAACTTGCACCAATCTTTTTTCTTATTTGTATCTGCAACTCTCTTTTTTATGTGCTCATTTTGCAGGCATCGAATATTATATTTGTTGACCAACCAACTGGGACAGGTTTTAGTTACTCTTCTGATAAAAGTGACATTCGCCCCGATGAAACTGGCGTTAGCAATGATTTATATGATTTCTTGCAGGTGATTACATAAGGTTCCTTCTTTCATTCCATTGACCTGAATATAAGATATGATATTATCTACTGAATTAATTTTACTATAATCTCACAGGCGTTTTTCAAGGCTCATCCTGAGTTTGTTAAGAATGATTTCTATATCACTGGAGAATCATACGCCGGACACTATATTCCTGCAATTGCTTCACTGATTAACCAAAACAATAAAAAGAAACAAGGAATCCATATAAACCTCAAGGTCGAGCAAGGATATATAATATTAATTACTAATTACTTTGTCTTGGTTTTGGTTCAGTTGATTTATTTGAAATATATATATATAACAACAGGGTTTTGCGATTGGTAATGGGTTAACAAATTCTCCGATTCAATACGAAGTATACCCAGAATTTGCGTTACAGAACGGACTAATTACGAAGAAGGAGGCAGATGATATCAGCAAGTTAATCCCAGACTGTGACAAAACCGCTAAAGCCTGCGGTAGTATATAGCGAGTTCTTTTCCATTTGTCACTCACTTCACAGCCTTTTATATGTTTCACTGTGTATCGTTGTTTGCGTTTTAATTTGCAGAATCTCGTGGTGGGAAGGTTTGTGAGGATGCATTAGATGCTTGTGAAGCCATTTTCGATAAATTATTGTCTATTGTCGGTGATCTTAACGTAAGTTAAGCTGTCCTGAAACAATAGAAACTGTTTGAGAAAAATGAGGTAGTTGGGTTTGGTTGATTGATTGATGCATTGTGGTGTGTGAAAATTGCAGTACTACGACATTCGAAAAAAATGTCTGGGACCTTTGTGCTATGACTACAGCAACGTGGAGAAGTTGTTAAACGAGGAGAAAGTGAAGAGTGCTTTAGGTGTGGGGAAGGGGTTGAAGTATGTTTCGTGCAGTCGAACAGTGTATGATGCTATGCTGCAAGACACGATGAAAAATCTGGAAGTGGGGATTCCTGGTCTTCTTGAGGATGGGATAAGGTTTCTTGCGTATGCTGGGGAAAAGGATCTCATATGCAATTGGCTTGGTGAGGCTACTTGATTCATCTCAAGAACATTGGTTTTGTGTTGAAAAAACTAATGAGTTGTGGTGTTGATTTTGCAGGGAATTTAAGGTGGATCAATGCCATGAACTGGTCAGGCCAAAAGGGTTTTGAGGCATCTCCTACAGTGAAATTTGTGGTTGATGGTGCAGAATCAGGGACTCTAAACAGCCATGGACCTCTCTCTTTCCTCAAGGTTTGTTTGTTTCTCAAGGTTTTTTCTGTTATTTTTTTTGTCTGGAATACGTCCATAACTATTAATTTTGAAATTTTAAAATATATTAAAATTATCTTTAAAATATTGAAGTGTATTTTTAACTTTAGTAGATAACAACACAATAAAAATATTAGGGATAGTGAAAGTGTGAGTCAAAGTCTCACATTGATAGAATAGACAAAGTTAAGTATAAATAAAGACCCATAACATCATTATCATCAGATTTTGGTGTAAAACAGGTGTCAAATATCTTATATGTGCTAGACTAATGTTATATATACATAAACCCACAATCTCTCAAATAACCATAACCCATCAGTGGTATTAGAATCGATGGTTCTAAATGACTAACAACATAACTATAACAAAAAAAAAAAACTCACCTTTTAAAATTTTTGATATAAAACTGATGTGAAATATCTTATATATATTAGACTAATTTTATATATACATAAACCCACAATGTCTCAAATAACCATAAGTCAACAAAAACTTATTCGAGAATCTGAATTCGATATTTTTACTTTGGTTATAACTTTATTTGATGGTACTAACAGGTGCATGATGCTGGGCACATGGTACCTATGGATCAACCAAAAGTTGCATTAGAGATGTTGAAAAGGTGGATGGGAGGAAAACTGATGAACCCAACACCAGATAATTAGTGTTCCTAATGATTTATATAGTCATCTTAAAACCAAAACCGAACATCCTTTTAACATGGATAGCGATCACAATTATTTTTGTATACATGGCTTTCCGAATAAATTCAAGGGTGAAATTCTGGATACTTAACTACTATATCTAATTATTACTACGTTGAAAATACATATCAACTAAAAATAAGGTCAATTCAAAATATATATATATATATATATATAAAGCGAAATTTGTACATTTTTAACACACTTTTTTTGTTAGATTTAGACAATTATATTTTAACATCCATTTTTTTACATTTATTTGATACTAGTTTTTATTTTTTTACTTTCTCTTTTCTTTTTTATTACAAATATAAAAATTTAGGACTATTTATCACAAATTAAAATATGACTGGACGGGGAACCAGAAAAAAAAAAGGAAGTTTGAAATCAAAGTTTTAAGTGGCCATTAGTTTAATTTAGAAAAGTATGAAAAGTTATAAAATCAAGCAAAGAACGGAAAACACTGTTTTAACCTAATCGTAAGTTGTTGTGTAAAATATTTTTTTTTTCATTAAAATAAAGTCTGTCATTAAAAATATTCATAAAAAAAATATTATTTTAAAGTTTTAGAGAGGATTCATATTTTATTATTATTGAATCTTTTCGGTGAATCTCGTAAATCAAATTTATAAGAATATCCTTTTTAAGTACATTTGTAAAATACTGTATAAAATTATGTTTATTCTTATCAAAAGATAGAATGTTTTTACATAAGTTGTTGTATAAGGTTTTGTTCCTTTATGCTGGAGTTATGAATGAATTATTGTCGAAGTCATTCACATAATGAAATGAGATTTTTCAATGGAAGATTTTATGTCAGTTAAGTTAGTAAGAATAAATTAACTTTACAGAAAACTTCGTTTAAGTTAGTAAGAGTATGTGTTAAGTTACAAAGTTTTTACGTGTGAAAGCAATAACGAGTATATTTCTGAGGCACACTCTTTTTTTTTTTCTTTTTCTTTTTATAAATTTGTTTAGGTTTTTCTGTCTTTATAAATATAAATATTACTAAGTTGTCGAAATTAGTTCAGAAAATATAAATAATTTGTTAAACAATTTGTTATAAGTTTTCCAAGTCATTTTAGTTTACGTTATCTCATTAGTTGATATTATCAGAAATACTCGATATAAATGGATGTATACAAGTCCTTCAACTTCACATTATTGAAATTTAAAAATGAGGTTGCATTATTGAGTATGACAATACTGTTAATTTCACTTTTGGCTATAGATTTATAAAAAAATCTTTGACATTAAAACAAAAATACATTTGTTTTACGATCTATAAATATAAAAATATAATGAAATATTCACTTTTTAAATATAAAAATATAAAATTGTGAAGTGGTTGCATTTTCTAAAAAGATGTCAAATATATCATCTTTTTTTACTTGATTAATATATTGGAGGCACAAATTATACTGATTTTTGAACTTTCTGAGTTTCGTGATCTTCATTAGGTTAACTATTTGTATACTGTTTAATATTTTTCGTTTAGTTACACAAAAAAAAATGTTACTTGTAGAGTGAAATAAATATACAACATAAAAAACATGACCAATACATAAATTTATCCAAATGAAAAGAAATATTTATTCTATAGTATACAACTACGTATAATTTATATATATATATATATATATAATACTTTTATTAGTAGAGTATTATTAAATTAAAAAATTTCTACCACATAATAAAACTAATTTGACTGATAAATAACTTCATCTAATTTAATAAATAAATTTGTAAACTTATAAATTTCTGTAACTAAATATTTTTTTTAAAATATCTTTATCATCTTAAGCTAACAAAAAACACTTCAAGCACAAAACAAAGAATTGTATAAAAACTAAAATTTTAACTAGTTATGTGTTTGACACGAATCCGTATCCGGTATTTTAAGATACTTTATTGATATATATATATATATATATATATATATATATATATATATATATATATATATATATATATATATATAGACTGTTTCGTTTTCGTAACTTCATGGTATACTCATAGCTTGACAAATTTTTATTTAGAAGGTTGCAACTTCTTAACCGATGCAGTTTTCACTCCCGCTAATAGTTTAGCACACTTTTTGTTGTTATTGTGGGGTCCAGAAGTACAAGGAGATGCAATTGGACATGAGAGTGTGATTGCATTATAAGGTCGCAATTGAACAGATCGAACAAGTTCAAATTGACATAACATGAAACTTATTAATCCGAAAGCACCGTGGAGAGCAACAAAAGTCTACATACCGCCTAACTGACGCCAACTATATATATACATACATACATACATACATACATATATATATATATATATATATATATATATATATATATATATATACCAATAACGCTTTTTATAATGACAATAATTTATAAATTTTTATATTGAAAATATTTAATACATTTGATTTTAATTTAGATTCGCACAAGAATAATCATATATTTCTCATTTTTTTTTGAAAAAAATTGTATATTTTTTATTATGCATATATCAAGTGTCATATCTTATTATTTTCAAAATTAGCGTATAGGTGTATCAGATACGTGCCGTATCCGATATGCGTATCGTATATATGCATCATAAATCATAACTGAATTGTACAAATTAAATAATAACAAAAATTATAAAAAAAAATTATATAATTACGTTAGTAAATTTCATATATATAATACTAATTTTCGTTTGTTTAGATCTTTTTCAGGTTTTTCAAAAACATATTCAAATAAGTTAAAAATATTGACTAATTTAATTAATTTGGTTTTCAAGGATTTTACTTCTCATTTAATGCATTAATGTGTTATTGATTAATATTTAATGAAAGTATATTTCTCATTTAATTAGGTCTATTGATTGCTTCCTCGGTTACTTTACAAGTTCTTTATGATCGCAATAAAAGAATACGATAAAATTTCTTAAGTTTTAAATATTTAAAAGTTATTATTATTATTATTATTATTATTATTATTAAACAGGAAAAGAGAGTGTTTCGAAGGATAAGTAAAATGAATTAATTTCAATCTTTTATCTTATTTTATTACATAATAATATTTTATATCGAAGTAATGACTTAGTGATACTTTAATTAATATGAAAAATATAGTAACGGTTAAGAATATCATGTTCTAATTAGTTGACATAACTAATCCTATTTTTGAAATGATTGAGTTGAAAAAATATAACGTTTTAAATATAGGTAAAATTGAACTTGTCTTATTATGTAAGATAATAGGTTTGAATGTAGGTTTACTTGTAATTCACTGCAGTGATTTTTTATAATTTTGTAATCATCCTTTTAATTAAATTATAAATTACTTTTAATTACGTAGGTATTTACTATTTTTATATAAATTATTTTTTTATCCAATTATATAATAAGTTACTATTTTAATTTTTACATACTTTCACCTCAACCACTAATAAACCAATCCATGTGGGACAAATTAAATTATTAAATTTATGACTTACCAAAACAAAAAACTGGGTTTTCAGTTTAACCATTGATAAGTCAACTTGTTTGGATTGAGTTAACTATACCTTAATACTTATTATAGTCGAAATTTTTTCTCTTATTATATTTAAAGTTTTATTTTAATAATACATAATTTATTTAATATTTTTTAAAATATAATTATAAATTAAAAACTTAATTAAGTGTTTAGTTCTTATTACATTCTACTATTTTCAATTGAGTTTCTATTAAAAAAATTGTATTTTATTAAGTACTCAAAAATTTTATACCTTTCATTTAAATTCACCCTATTTGAATTTGTCATCAATCGGTACTAATGTAGAGGTTACTTTAAAATGATCATTGCTTACATATATGTAAAAAAAAAAAACACACACACACACACACTTAAATCTCTTTAAGTGTTTTTAATGGGATTGTATTAAAAAATTCTATTCTCTTAAGTATAAAGATATTTATAATGTTTTATTGTGTGTTGTCAATTAAAATACCATAAAATCAAAGAAAAATAAAGATAGAAACCCTGATTGTCCTAATATTAAAACAAAATGTCAAATAAAGACACAAAATGATGTTTGGTAAAAGTAATTAGGATTTTGAAACTATTTTTTATTTCAAGTTCATAATATTACTGTATGAACAAACAGTCACATTTTCCTAACTAACGGAATTAAAAAATATAAACATTTTAATCATTTAATAAAATATTTTTTTAATAAAAATTTAATTAAAAATACTCAAAATCTTAAAGTTAATTAAACTGATATTTCTTTTCTGTAAGAAAATATGTAAAGGACAATAATGCAAAAAAGATGCAGCATTATTTTTAATAAAATCACTTAAAGAAAATACTCAAATTTTAGAATGATTTAAACATTAATTAATTATAAAATAATCATAAACCCGTATAGGAGTACGTATGTGTCAGTAAATGTAAAGTTTGTCTGCACAGTCTCTGCTATAAATTCATAACCATCTTCTGCTATTCCAGTATTGGGGAAGAACATGGCTTTGCCAATGGCATCAACACCAACACTTTCCAAAGTTTGTCTCACTGTTTTGTTTCTTTTCCTTTCAATTTCTTCTTCTGCAATCTCTCATGGCCTCAACCATAACCCTGCCAACGCATCATACTTACACTCAAATGCACAAAAACTCATTAGAAGCCTTAACCTATTCCCAGAGGAATCAATTAACATCATAGAAGATGATCATGCTGGTTTTGTCCCTGGCCAGATCGTCGAGAAGAAGTTCTCGTTTCTTGGTCGTTCTGGGCCTCCTGTTGAAAACCTTGGTCACCATGCAGGCTACTATTCACTTCCTCATTCCAAAGCTGCAAGGTAAATATATCACATTTCATTCATTCTATATACTTGTTCATTCCAATGATTTGATTGAAATGGAAAAGTACCGAGTGGGATTAATTCAGAGTAATGTCACATGATTACAATTGCAATTTTACTTTTCTACCACATGCAGAATGTTCTACTTTTTCTTTGAATCACGAAAGAACAAGAATGATCCTGTTGTGATATGGTTGACCGGAGGACCAGGATGTGGAAGTGAATTAGCTATGTTCTACGAAAATGGTCCTTTTCATATTACCAAGAACTTGTCTCTTACATGGAATGATTATGGCTGGGATCTGGTAATAACCTTATTCAATTTACACCAAACTTCTTTTGTTATTGTATCAACAACTTGTTTTTTTCTCATTTTTGCAGGCATCAAATATTATATTTGTTGACCAACCAACTGGGACAGGTTTTAGTTACTCTTCTGACGACAGCGACATTCGACACGATGAAGCCGGCGTTAGCAATGATTTATACGATTTCTTGCAGGTGATTACATAAAAGTTCCTTGTTTTATCATGTGTATAAACAAGATCTACTTATTCATTTTACTACAATTGCAGGAGTTTTTCAAGGCGCATCGTAATTTCGTTAAGAACGACTTCTACATCTTTGGTGAATCATATGCTGGACACTACGTTCCTGCACTTGCATCTCAGATTAACCGTGCAAATAAACAAAAACGAGGAATTCATATAAACCTCAAGGTCGTACAAAATGTCTTATATACATGACTGGGAAATGTTAATGAATGAAATGAAGGTTAATTAATTGAGTTGTTGGTTTTGCTTGCACTGACTCATTCGACATAACAACAGGGTCTTGCTATCGGTAACGGGTTTACAAATCCTGCAATTCAATACGCAGCATTCCCAGATTTTGCATTACAAAGCAGAATAATTACAGAAGCTCAGTACGACGACGTGAGAAAGTTAGTCCCACTCTGTGAACGATCCATTAAAAATTGCGGTACAATACAACTTTTCCATTTGTCACTCACATTCCTTTCTACCATGGTGTTTCACTTTCTGATGTTGTTGTCTGTGTATGATTTTTTCGAAACGGATGCAGGTGAAGAGAGTTGCCCCGAAGCGTTAGATATTTGTGAAGGCATTTTCGGTCGGATAATGTTTTTTGCCGGCCACATTAATGTAAGTATATATAGCAATGATGAAAGTAGAGAAGGTATTTAAGTGTTTAGTTATCTGATTGTGGTGGTGATACACAAAGTGCAGTACTATGACATCAGAAAGAAGTGTGGTGGGGGGAATATGTGCTACAACTTCGCAAACGTGGAGATGTTGCTAAACATGGTGAAAGTGAAGAGTGGTTTAGGTGTGAAGGATGGGTTCAGGTATAACTTATGCAGTGTGAAAGTTCAAGCGGCTATGTTGCGAGACATGCTGAGAAACCTGGATGTGGGAATTCCTGGTCTTCTTGAGGATGGAATAAAGGTGCTGGTGTATGCTGGGGTAAAAGATCTGATATGCAATTGGCTTGGTGAGGCTAGTTGGTTGATTTGAAAGTTGATCTTGTTTTGAAATTGAGTTGAGATTCTGTGTTGGATATTATGGTGATGTATGAATGAATGTGATTTTGATAGGGAATTCAAGGTGGGTTGATGGCATGAAGTGGTCAGGGCAGAAGGGTTTTGGAAAATCTCCTGTTCGGATATTCATGGTTGATGGTGAACTAGCAGGTTCTCTTAGAAGCCATGGACCTCTCTCTTTCCTCAAGGTTTGTGTTTAGGGTTGGATTAATATTATTGAGTTAGAGTGTTAATTTCACTTTTGGATTAATATGAGATTTCAACAGGTATATGAGGCTGGCCACTTGGTCCCTATGGATCAACCAAAAGTTTCACTTCAGATGTTCAAACGTTGGATGGGAGGGAAAATGACCTAAACAAAAAGGAGATAATTAAACATAAACCAAACACCGTGTAACAATCACAATTATTTTGGGTACAATTTGAATAAAATTATACAACTTTTCTGAATAAATATTATATGATTCACCCAGGGGCCACACCCTCTACTTTTGCTCTTGTTCTATGCTAAAAATGTCGTTACAGATTGATTGGATTTATTGAAAAGTAAAAAACATAGTACATAAATTATTTAGAGTGTTTGAGTAAATCTACTAATACAGGGAATTTAATGGCTAGAGAAGATTCTCATATAAACTACATTTCTCTCGTCGTGAATAACTAAGACCGATAATATCATTGGATGTTTGGATGATACAATGCTCAAAAAATATACAGCGGTTTGTAATCACCTGCACCAATATAATATGGAGTATTTTTATAAATAAAAACAATTACCAACAGGGGAAAATAAGCATGGCGTGATTCATTAATTATTCAAATTCTACTTAATATGCTATTTTTCCTTCTATAATAACTAATCACTCTAATATCATTCAGTTTTTTTTTTAATAATTTAAATTATGTTAGATATTAATTAACTTAAAAATATATAATAATACATTTGAAAGATACTTTATATATATATATATTTCATATATTTAATTGAATGAGGTGGAAATCATCTTTTTCAGTGTCCATGAATAATTTGAAGATGTATTTTTTAAAAACTGTAGTTAAATAATTTTGTATGAATAAATCATGTAAAATTTTACAACAAAAAGTTTAACTTACACAAATTGCTCTCCATCAAACTTTTATTATGTATTAATTTGTAATGCATATTAATCTTAATTGTACAAACGAAAAATATCACGAAGAAATTATAAACTTAAATGAACATATAGTGACTATATATAATTAGTTCAATTTTTATAAGTTTGACAATAATAAGAAATGTATAACAAAAAAATGAATCGGTGCAAAGGATTTAAAAAAAAAAACGCAAATTGGTTTGACAATAATATAACAAAGAGATAAAAAATTAAATTTTGGCATGATAAATGGAATTATATATATTTGACACAAAAATACTCTTGAATGTATAACGATTGAATTGATAAGCAAGTTTTGGTCTTAAAGATGAGCAAATTGAAATAATATGAGGTGGAAATAAAAATTTTGATGGAGAAGGGAACTATTTGGATAAGAATTAAATAAGGTTAATGGATTAGGAATGAAATTTCACAATACAAATCATCAAAACACATGAGAATGAAAGGGAGAAGAGACCAAAATTTTGACCGTTAAGTCAACTTATAATATCATACAAAATAATTTCTATAGGGAACAAATTGATTTTTCACAACAATTTGAGAATTAAAACAATGTATGTTGTATTGCACTTTGTTTGGCAAGTGAGTTTGATTTGCATAGCTATAAAAGATAACTAGGTAAGAGAAGGGTGTATTCATCTTGTAATTTATCTGCCTTGCGTAGTGCAATTGAAAATCAAATAACAGATAGGATATAAAACAAAAATCTTCTTGTGTCTCAATGTCCTCTACGTATATCCTATTTATTCTAACTTTTAGTGTATATCTTCTGCACTGGGAAAGTTTTATAAATTCAAAGTCATTGCCTTGCCTTTTTCACAAATGCAAACAACATGTCATTGCCATCATCACCATCCTCCAAACTCTCTCTTCTCTTCTTCTTCTTCCTTTCACTTTCCTCTTCTTTTGCTACTTCTGATCCCTCTCATGACCCTGCCCACCAGCCACAATCACATGCAGAAAAGCTCATAAGAAGCCATGATGACGATGATGGTTTTGTCCCTGGTATGATCGTGGAGAAGAAGTTCTCGTTTCTTGGTGATTCTGGGCCTTCTGTTGAAGACCTTGGTCACCATGCAGGCTATTATTCACTTCCTCATTCCAAAGCTGCAAGGTAAATAATATATCACACTTCTCTGGAATCACAAAGTGTTATGACAATGACATTTAGAATGATTGAGTAAATGTCATTTGATAAGTCAAAAGGGCTTCAGAAAAAAACTTTTTTTTTCCTTCATAATGATTCATTAAGATCGAGCTTCTTTTTCAGTTCCCATAAATATATGCATCTACTTTGTATGACATGCAGGATGTTCTTCTTTTTCTTTGAATCACGGAAAAGTACGGATGATCCTGTTGTGATATGGTTGACTGGAGGACCAGGGTGTGGAAGTGAATTAGCTTTGTTCTACGAAAACGGTCCTTTTCATATCACCAATAACTTGTCTCTTACATGGAATGATTACGGTTGGGATCAGGTCTCACATTACTCAAGTTCCATGTTTCCTTCATAGAAACTGTTAAAACATACACCAAACTTCTTTTGTTATTGTATCAACAACTTGTTTTTTCTCATTTTTGCAGGCATCAAATATTATATTTGTTGACCAACCAACTGGGACAGGTTTCAGTTACTCTTCTGACGACAGTGACATTCGACACGATGAAGCCGGCGTTAGCAATGATTTATACGATTTCTTGCAGGTGATAATTAATTATATAAAAGTCCCTTGTTTCATAATGTATCCATAAATGATTGATTTTACTATAAATGCAGGAGTTTTTCAAGACGCATCCTGATTTCGTTAAGAATGACTTCTACATCTTTGGTGAATCATATGGTGGACACTATGTTCCTGCACTTGCATCCCGGGTTAACCAGGGAAATAAACAAAATCAAACACTTCATATAAACCTCAAGGTCTTGCACAATATATGTACATATGATATGACTGAGAAAGGTTAATGAATGAAATAACTTGTTTTTGCTGGCATTGACTCCTTGAACATAACAACAGGGTTTTGCTATCGGTAACGGGTTAACCGATCCTGCAATTCAATACCAAGCATACCCAGATTTTGCATTTGACAACAGAATAATTACACAGGCTGAGTACGACAACGTCAGCATGTTAATCCCAGACTGTGAACAAGCCACTAAAACTTGCGGTACAATTTTTCCATTTCTCACTCACTCCCATCCCTTTCTTTCTACTATGGTGTTTGACGTTGTTTGTGTATGATTCTTCAGAAACTCAGGGTGGAAACAATTGCACCGATGCGTTATATAGTTGTTATAAGATTTTCCAGCGTATCTTAAACTTTACCGACAACATTAATGTAAGTAATAATAACGAAAGAAGAGAAGGTACTTAAGTGTTTAGTTATCTGATTGTGGTGATACACAAAGTGCAGTACTACGACATCAGAAAGAAGTGTGAGGGGCCTATGTGCTACAACTTCACAAACGTGGAGAGATTGCTAAACATGCAGAAAGTGAAGAGTGCTTTAGGTGTGAGCGATGACTTGGGGTATGCCTTATGCAGTTTAGATGTTCGATTTGCGATGATGGAAGACTGGATGAAAAACCTGGAAGTGGGGATTCCTGATCTTCTTGAAGAAGGAATGAAGGTGCTGGTGTATGCTGGAGAAGAAGATCTCATATGCAATTGGCTTGGTGAGTTGTTGTTCACATATTTGGGTTGAAAATATATGTTTGAGTTGTTGATGTGTTGTTGAATATGGCAGGGAATTCAAGGTGGGTAGAAGCCATGCAGTGGTCAGGCCAAAAAGCCTTTCAAATATCTCCAACAGGGAAATTTGTGGTTGATGGTGCAGAAGCAGGTTCTCTTAATAGCTATGGACCTCTCACTTTTCTCAAGGTCTGTGTTCATTCATGGTTTTGAATTCTATAGGACTTATGTTTTTCATTTCATAGATTCAAATGTCAACTATAGTTCATGTATCCATTGTTTACCCTTGTTAACAGGTGCATGGCGCAGGGCACATGGTTCCAATGGATCAACCAAAAGCTGCACTTCAGATGATGACAAGCTGGATGGGAGGAAAACTGAATGCCTCCTCTCTTCAAAGTTTTTCTCACCGGCTAAAACCAAGACCGTTGATTGTGTTCTTCATTCTCTTTCTTTATCATATAATCACCGATCAAAGCCTCAGATCTTGACCCTGTTATAGCTGCAAGAAAATTTTGCTACAAAACATCATAATAATGTCTCTCATATAATTAATACACTCACTTCAAAACCAAATGTAACATTACTAAATTACACCCTATTGTCGGGATAGAAAAAAAAAAAGAGAGAAGAGAGAAATTACTGGATGTAATAATACAAATAAAAGATATAATGAAATGAGAAGGGAAGCTGTTTCATCAGAATAACACAAGCTAAATGTGACATCCCATTTTAATAGATTACACTACTAAATAAAACATCACACAATCATAATAACGAGAAACACTCAGATGAACATGAAGCGTACGAAAGGTAACTATTACAGTCATCCTGAAGTACTTAAAAGGAAACTTAGGCATACCACATAGCCCTAAGCAAAAGGAAATTTTTTAAAGTTTGACAGTCTTGCAAAAGGGTTGCCCTCAAGGCAACTAATACAAAAGGCCTCATGGCCATGAAACTACTCCTAAGACATCCAGACAGGGAATCTAGGCCGCACCACTCCGTTTCTCAGATCCAGCTTGAACCTCCCTCTCATCTGCTCCTACCAGAAGGTGATCATCGCAAAAGAGGAAACATAACAGAAACAACACAAAATGCAAGGGTAAGCTAGTGTAACATGAAACTTATCATAGAGTAAAAGAATAAGTGCATAAACATATACAGGCATAACACAGAGACACATAAATCATATGATGGCAAACAAGCAAGACACCTATGACTCTATTATCCGGATACATATATCAAGATCGGATTCACTGGACACTTGCACTTGTGGTGGCCTCTACTGCTCTGCAGAGCCATTGCCAATGGGTTTCACCCTACCACACACAAGGTTAGCCTTTAAGCATCTAAGGCCATTATCCTGCCAAAGACTAGGGCCTCCCGCTACTCTCACCACTTGGGTCAGTTTGCTCTACTTGAGACTCACTGACCCTTTAGAGTTTCGGGATGCAATCCTTACTTGAATCCTTACCTTAATATATACATTACACGCCACCATAAAGTCTCCCCACGAGACTCATGGAATTATGCCTATTTCACACCAATCTCATGTTTCATATCACATAACCACCACTTGTTACCTCAACATTAATTTCTCATGCTCATTATCAACCATCCAAACACAACTTCATACATTACTCATGCTATCATACAGATTTTAGTGCATATAACTCATACAACTCATGAAATCACACCATAATTTTGCATGTTCGAGAGAAATAGCCACACTCAAGTAAACATGAATTCAAAAACATAAAACTACCCTATTCTCGCCTGGGCTAGAAGACCTCGCCTAAGTTGCAGCGACTGTCTCACTTAAGCTAGGCCATCTCGCCTAGGCGAGGCCTGGAACAGGGCACTCTGCGAGCATCTCGCTTGGGCGAGATCAGCTCGCCTGGGTGAGACCGTCCTTCGCCCAAAAATAAAACACCTCGCCTGGACGAGGCTGCGAACAGAGCACACCAGCTTCCCCTTCGAGAACTCGCTTGGGCGAGGTACTCTCGCCTGAGCGAGACAACGCATCGCTCAAAGACAAGGGCCTTTCGCCTGGGCGAGCTGCTCGAGTAAAACCTGGGTGGGTCTCAGACACTCTCGCCTAGGCGAGACGAGCTCGCCTGGGCGAGATTGACAGCTCTTGCCACTGTCCACACTCATGCAACAGAGTAACCGTTCAATCCAACAACCAAAAACACATGCACCCAGTTTCAATCGATTACACATACTTCTCAAGCATATAAACATGCAACAAACCAAAATGGCACCCAAAACAACTTTAAACGGTTAAAGCTAGCTCCCCTTACCTTGCTTAGATGCTAAAACGAAATAAACTCGCAACTAAGAAGTATTTCAGCTCCAAGGGCTAGAGCAGTGAGCTGAAACATGGAAATCAGCACAAAACGAGGTAAATAAACGGAACCCTAACTGACCAACATTCTCAAACAGCGGGAAGAAGGGGAAGAAAGTAAACCCAAGGCTCAAGAGTTCGACTTACCAGGAGGTACAGGGTCGATTTTTGTTAACTCGGGATGGAAGAAGATTGTGCCCTAGCAGAGCACCTTGTAGGGGATCAGAGGGGAAGATGAAGCTGCTGTTTCTGAAAAGGGAGACAAGATGTAAATGAGGCAACTGAGTGGGGTATAGGGTCCTACTGAAGGGCTGGCCTTGGGCCTCCGAAAAGGCCAGGCCCAAAACTCTAAAGCACAGAAAAGGGGCTTACACCAAAACCAAACATCCTCTGACATGTTCAGTGTTCACAATTACTTCGTGTACTGTACTATTCATGCATAATATATTTGGAGGTTGAAATTGTTTTTCACTTAACCTTTCTGTGAAATAACTGATCTTACGATTTGAGCAATGTTCGCCATTTCTGTGATTACTTAGAAGGTTAAAATAGTTTTTAACAAAAGATAACTTTTACGTATTTAAAATAAAGAGAAAGTGAATAATAATAAGAGATAGTATTAAATAATAATAAAGAAAAAGTGTACAATCAAAATATCAATGTGGCATTGTAAATTAATGATAGAAAACTAAAATAAGATAATGTTAGATAAAAATTTAGGTATTTATAGAAAATAAATAAATGAAATGGATCGAGTTATCTTGGTTAAAATAATATATATATATATATATATATATATATATATATATATATATATTATTTTAAAGAAATTATTTTCTGTTAAAGTTTGGTATATTAGTTTTTTTTTTTCTGATTAATGTGCTTGTGAAAACAAATTATATAACACAAGACTTGAGCTTTTCCGAAGAACTGAACCGGTTAATGCGCCATGGACTTTTTGCCATTTGCGTCTGCATCATGATTCTACCTACGCAATTGATGTTGCATTCAATAAAATGTTTTTTTCATTTTTCTCAAATTTAAACATGTCTTATTTTCTTCTATATTTTTTAGTCTAATTATTAATTTAATCATTTTCTTTATTCATTTTGATTTTCATATTATTTTTTATTCAATTCAATTCTAATCTTTTCAAATAGAATTGATGTAGTCACTTGTATTAAACTGTCATAACATCTTTTTGGAAATAACATATGTCATTATAATAAAATAATTGATTAATAATTGGATTCTTATATTTAGACTTATGAATCAATGTGATTTTTACATTTTTTAAATAGAGACATTATGGTATCGACATTAATATACTTAAGATGTGAGAATTTTTGAGTTCAAACTCTCTTCTCCTTTCCTAATCTTTTTTTTTAGCAATATAATCTCACCTATATTACTCCCTTCAAATCCAAGATCATTTTTTTTTTAATCTAATATCATAGATTTAATATCTTCATTTTTTTTTATTACATAATCAGAGATGAATACGTGAATTTAATTGAAACTTTTGGGTTTTTTTCTAGGATTCATCCCGATAGAAAAGAAACCACATTATCTATACTATTATATAATTTCCCTCGTTGGTATATCATTTGTTTTTATTTTTTATCCTTTAAATAATTTTTTTAAAATCAAAATAATTATTTTATCATTTAAAGAACTATTTTCAAAATTGATATTTTTTATTTGATTGTTTTTTAAAATTTAACCATTTTCTAAAATTAAGATAATTATCTATAATAAAATTATAAAAAATATTTGTATTTGCTTTCATAATTATAGTTATTTACGGTTTTCACTGGTCTTTATATTAAAAATATAAAAACTTTATTAAACCTTTTTTTGGGACTAACACATGATAACTTCATAATGGGGTTAATACTTATTTAATTCGATCTATTTAACAAAATTGAGATTTGATTGACTCAAAAGATAATATTGAGACCAAAGTCGATCAAAGACTTAAATATATAGATAAAATTACTTTTGCATTTTCAATCTTTCAAAAATAAAACAAATCATACTTATACTATGAAAATTGGTTAAAATTATTGACATGGTTGAGAAATTAAATTAATTAATCAAATTATGGGCTATTTAGTAATATATATTTATTCCTAAATATAAATGGATTTCCATTTTTATGTCTACATTTATTTTTTAATTTTATCCTTTAAAAAATACATTTTAATAAAAAAAATATTTTATTAATTTTTTTCTTTAATTTATTATCATTTTTATTTGATTTTTTTAAAATTTAATATTTTTAATTAAAATAAATACAAATTATTTATAATAAAATTAAAAAAATTAAATATATTTAATTTTACAATTATAATAATAATCTATAACGATATATAATGAGACGTCATATTTTATGTCTACATTTCAATATTTCAATTTTACTCTTAATTATTATTTTTAAAATCAATTATTTTATAAATAATTTACTCTTAACCGTTATTTTAAAAACATCTTTTGTTTCTAATCGTTATTTCAAAAACTTCTTTTGTGTACATATCTTATTTTTTAAATTTTATATTTAACAACTATTTTAAAAATTAAGTATATATTTCTTATTCATCTTAACTCAAATTTATATAAAAATTAAAAAAAATACGAACACACAAACATATAACTTATGTTTTCGCTAGTTATAATAAAAAATTCAAATCAAAATTTTTTTTCTCAAAATACATACATATATACCCTTAATTATTATTTTTAAAATAATTGTTAAATATAAAATTTAAAAATAAAATATATATACACAAAAGTTTTTAAACTAACGATTAAAGATAATTATTTTTTAAATAACAATTAAAAATAAATTATTTATAAAATAATTAATTTTAAAAATAATAATTAAAAGTAAAGTTTTAAAATATAAATACAAAAGAGATATTCTCTTTGTATATTTTATTGTTATAAATAAAAAATACTAATGTACAAAATAATAAATAAAGTGGAAAATAATATGATTTCATAGCTTAAATCTGATGAGTATATAGAGTGGCGCAACCATCAAGCCTTGGTTGATCCCAAGTTGAAGTTCTACTCTTCCTCGGTGTCTCTGTCTGCTACTATGTAGTTCCTATTCAAAGACTCTCACTTCAGCTTTCACGTTTCAAGGTTCTATCTCGTCTCAATCTCATTTTTTGTTGTTTTTTTTTTCCCTCACTTCCCCTTCATAATTTTTTTTTTAAACATGATAAATATTTTGAATTGGATAAAACCCACTTAAAGTAAAGGAATTCAACTTTTTCAATGATTTCAACAAGCTAGGGTTTTGATTAGGAAAAAAATATTGTCACCTAAAAATCTATTTGGAGTCAAATTCTTTGTCATTACATACTGCGTGAGTGTTGTTACTATTGCCCCCTTCCTAGCTTATTCGTTTCTCTGCGTAGTTAATCAACCTTTTTACCGTCTTTACTTTGCCAATGATTTAGCGCAGGACCTTAAGTGGGAGATAGGTCATCTAGATTCTTTTTCGTATTAAGGATTTTTCTTTGAAGGCTGTGATCTCATGGAGCCTGACAGGTATACATTCCTTCTTAATCAGTTATTTATCTATTGAAAACAAAATTAAAATTGTATATTTACCCGCGAATTATAATATCTGAACCTTGGCAATAACATTAGCATACCTAACGTGTGGGCAGTTTTTGTTGTTGGTATTGCCAATTCTATTTTGTGTGCAGTTATGGATCATTAGTTATGATATCTTAACCTGCTTGCTTTTGTTCAACTTGTCGTTTTAAACTAAATTCTAATGACCATGATCATGATCATGGAACCATGGAACCATGGATGTCTTTTCTAATTTAATGCTTTGAGATATGTGTGGTACCGATTACTGATTCGAGATTAACTTAGTTGGCCTTTTTTGAATATTTGTTTGTTGCTATACTGCTTCTTTCATTAAAGTGAGATTGTGAACCTTTGACTTCCTCTTGTTATACTGGCTTGCAAATTTGCAATGAATTGGTGGAATTTGTATCGAGTAACCACATTAGATTAGCTTCTATGCCCTTAGTCTCGCACCCCATCATGTTATTAAGTCGATAATTGGACATATCATACAAATTGTCAGCTTAATTAAGACCTCATTTTTTTCTGTTTAGGAAAAAACATCTACTGTGATATCTAGCTTGACATTGTTGTGCTGTTACTACAGCTGTACATACAGAACCTATAATGGTTGTTGGTAAAGATAATTGAATGATTTTTCTTTATGATTTTTTACATATTACAGTTACGTGTTTCATAATATTCAATATCGTTTCACCAGGTTAAATTCCCCAACCACATTTGAGATGCCATTGGAGGTTTTGGGCCACGACTTGCAGTTTTCTCAGGTATTATACTGTTTTTAAAGCACGTGTTTGGAGGGTGCTTCAAGGAGGGTGTTCTTTTCTGCAAATGCCCATTGAACATTAGTTTTGTGACCTTACTAGGCATCCAAAACTTTTTTCCTTTTAGAAAACTCTGGGCTCTGTTAGTGTTATGCAGTGAATGATATTAATCACAATGAGCAATTAATTTGGTAAGATGAAGTTAGTGCATCAAGGCCACTCAATGTGGACTAGAGACTTCTACACTCTGTTTTATTTGTAAGTATTCCCAAAATATTTGGAAGAAAAAAAAACCACTAGTTAGAATTAGGGCATATGCAGTAGAAATGAGACCTGCATTGTAAATTTTTGAAATGATGACTGACTAAAGTGACATGTGCCTACAAATTATTACATGTTATTTACTGAGATCTTCTCTTGTTGTTCTGCTTGTAGAGTGTAGACGTCAACTACTGATTTTGTTGAAATTGATCATATATTTGAAATGTTTGCTGTTTTTTTTTGCGAATGTTTCTACTCTGACAATTCAATCTTTTCTTTTATAGGATCCCAATTCCAAGCACTTGGGGACTACAGTATGGGATGCATCACTTGTGTTTGCTAAGTTTCTTGTAAGTTATGTGTGCATCTCACATGTTCTGGAATGTCCTTTTAGCCTTTTCATAAATGAAAAAAATTATTAGATCCTTACTGTATTTTTTTTCTAACTTTTGAAATTAGCTCATTCATTCAATATTCTTTAGGTTCTCAATTATTAAAGCATATATGATGTGCACCCTGTAATTTGCTATGTACATGAAAAACTAGCGGTGCAGACTTGACGGATAAGCCTTGGACTTGAACTTATTCTTGAAACTGCGAATGAATAAAATTTTACGTGAATGCATATAAATCACCCTTTTTGGTATAGCTCTTTGCTTTTAAAATGTAAGGGGAAGTTTGGAAGACGAAAGTTAGTGACATGATCTTAAGTTTACATTAGATCCTTTGACAGTGAACTAGGTCATGAAGCTCTTTAAATATTGATTTTAGTTTCCATTACCTAGTAATAGAGTAATATGACTATATTACCTTTATATTATTTCAGGAACGGAATTGCAGAAGGGGGAGATTTTCCCCAGCTAAACTTAAAGGAAAACGTGTAATTGAACTAGGAGCTGGCTGTGGTGTTTCTGGTTTTGGTGAGTTTTAAAATTGTTGTTAAAAATCTGTCCATTGAATCAATGTACTTTGCTATATTCACTCCTTTTTGAAACTGGTCTACTTTTACCCTATTTTCAGTACTTAGGTTTGGGGGTGATGCCTAGTCTGATATGCAGTTCCATTGCAGGCATGGCTTTGCTGGGGTGTGATGTTATAGTGACAGACCAAAAAGAGGTTTTGCCATTGTTGGAGAGAAATGTTGAGCGTAATATTTCAAGGGTCATGCAAAAGAATCCTGGTTTGATTTGATACTTTTGAACCATCGTCATTGCCATTTGCTTTATGTATTTATTTATTTTAAATTCTTTATATCTTGTTGTACTTGTCTCTGGTTATTCTGTCTGCGGATTTAAAGATAGTATTTGACTTGGAAATCAATTGTTTTTAGAGACATTTGGTTCAATCAAGGTCGCTGAACTTCAGTGGGGAGACGAGAGTCACATTAAGGCTGTGGGTCCTCCATTTGACTACATTATTGGTACTGATGTTGTAAGTGTATATCCTTTCTGCTAGCAATGTGGAAGTGAATATCCCTTAAAAGCTAACTCATTAACAATATCCCAAATTAATTCCTAAAATTACAATCTCTAATCAATTTACTTCTTAAAATTACAAAAATGTGATTTTAATCCCTGATATTTGTTAACATTGGTCATCTTAACCGTTACTCAATTTAATCCTAGAAGTTTTACAAATATCATTTTAAGTAATAAATTTATATTAGTTGTAATTTCAAGGATTAAATTGACTAGTGCCACTGGAAACTAATTTGGTATGTATAGTAATCACAAATTGAATGTCATTTTGTTTCTGTTTGATTTGGTGTATTTCTTTGAAGGTTTATGTAGACCATCTATTGGAACCTCTATTACAGACAATACTTGCTTTATCTGGACCTAGGACTACAATTGTGGTTTGTTTTTCTACTCCTCTATTAAATTATGCACATATTTCTTACAGTAACTTGTATAATTCACTTGTTTATTATTTTGTTTTGAATTTGTTCATGAAGTTGGGGTATGAAATCCGCTCTACAAGTGTCCATGAGAAGATGCTTCAGATGTGGAAAAGAAACTTCGACGTGAAGACTGTGTCGAAGTCCAAGGTAAGCTATATGTTCCAATGAGTTACGTTTATCGCTGTATATATGTCTTGAATTAGCTATACTTTTTTCAGTCAAAGTTAACGAATAGGTGAGTTTGGTTAACTAGTACCGAAGCTTCAATTTGTGCAGATGGATGAGACATTTCAACATCCAAGTATTCAACTCTTCATCATGGGATTTAAACATTCAGCAGAGTGCACAGAAAACTCTGGTGAGGCCACTGTTGAAAAAGTTGATGTGGAAACTGTTGTGGAGGATAAAAGCAGTGAGGGAAATGTTGTAGTAGAAGAAGGATCTGGTCTCGTTGAAGAAAATGTTGATGACCAAAATAAGCCTATTTCGCAAAATGCAAAGCTCAGTGAGTGGGAAGCAAGAAGGTATGGAGCTATGGCTGCAAGGATTTTGCGAGATGTAAAAATATCCTGATTTTGAGAGTTGCTCTGGGAAATTTAGTCGTGGCAAAAATATTATGATAGTCGTAGCAATGCTTGAACTTTATGTTTGGTATTTTTTTTTTAAATATGATCCATGTATTTTAGTTGTTAATTTTGGTTCCTTTGTTTACTTAATGTTCAATATTTAATACTGTCATCACACTGTAACATTATTCATATGAAGTACTACGTAGAAAAAAACAAACTAGCATTTCAAAGTCCTAATTTATTTTTGTCATGTATTCACACAAGCCCAATTTGTGAGAGAATCTGTGATTAGATCCATACAAACTATGCTTTTGACATGGAAACCTCAAGTACAAATTTCCTTTAGCTATGATCTAATCAACGTGAAAGTTCTTTTAAATTACTTTCTGAATGACAGCAGAGGAGACACTGTATGGTGGAGACGGTGTCCCCACTAAATAGCTTTGTGATGCAACATAAAGAGAGAAAAAGTACAAACAATTATAATCGAATATAAATGATTAGGATATGTTAGTCTTTAAAAAAGTTGAACAATCTATCAGAGCTCCGTGATTTAATTTATCTTTGGATCAAAATACGGTAATCAGAAAATATTTGCCTGGTACATTTTGCTTTTGCAAAACTTCTACCAGCTGATTCCGTAGGTTTCGTTTGGAAGGAGCTAGTTTCTTGCTTTTCTCCACAGCATCCAAAAGATAAAACATGTATTAGGTCACGTCGCGTAAAATTAATTAACGAGTATGCAAGTACAAGTACTTCAAAGATTATCTGATACCATACTTTTGTAGTGTAAAGAAAAAGAAAGGAAGCAGGACAAAATAGTGAGTATCAACCAATTATAACTTTATCAGTGTTAAGAAATATTATCTGAAAAATTATGTTTTAAGGATGTTGTGTTCATTAGAAAAAGTAATTATGTTTTCAAAAGAGCTGGTTTGAATAAACTGTGGAAAAAATAAGGAGTGAGAGAAGGACAATTTGAATGAAGGAAACTGATTCTTGTGGCAGAAAACAAGTCATAAAAAGACAGATAGGTGATCATGAATTGCAGTGATGAAAGGAGGGTCATGTCATGAGATTAACGTGATAGACCACACAACAGATATATAACTGCTAACTTATCAATCAAGGCAAAGGTAGAAGAAGAAGAAGAAGGACCATGAAATTGCATGCTGTCAAGAGTGTCAACACCACCAAATCATTATCCCTTCCTTTGACTCCTTCTTTTTCTTAGCTATGGCTAGTCATTTTTCTGCCACCCCATTGGCCACCACGTTCCAAAATTTCAAAGTAGGGAACCAATATTCACCAACCTCATCAAACAAACGGAAATTTATGATCCATTGGTAAATGTAAATACAAATATAGTTTCATTGTTTAATCTGACACAAGTTATTATGCAGCTAGCAAGTGAGAGAAAACAAAAGAAAGGTCAACGTATATATTTTCCCTTATGATAATGCACTTGGAAACTAAAATCTAGCAGTTTTCAATTTGTTATCTGCATGGAGTGATTGATTCAGGCTTGGTTACTGTTAAAGGAGCGTGCATGCACGTGTGGCTGAGTCTCAGCCACCTTGTCACGGGAATCAGAACACAAAAGTTCTAATCTTAGTGAAAATGAGAGCATATTAATTATAAGGGCAGATTAGATTAATAATAATTAATTCATGTAATATCAACATTAAAAAAATGAAATGATTGACACTAATAATACAGAAATTAGTTACGACGTTGCATAATCTTGTCCTCACTCTATGGACCAGGAGGATATCCTTGTCCATCGTATCTCAGTGTAGTTAGGACCTCTTTGACTTTTTCCTTTCTTTTCCTTCTATTTCAACTTTTTCTAACCCTCATTTTCATTTTCTTTTTCACCCTGAATTACTCAGCTTTGAAGTTTTCATGTGTTGCTTTTGTTTGAATGTAATGTGAAGAGGATTCCAGACACTACAAGAAGATATTAATAAAAATAATATTCCCTTGTCACATCAGACATCATAATCATATACCAACCAAACTTGGTGAACTAAAACCTAGCCTACCTCGTGACTCCTATTACTTGTTTGCTTCATTATTCTTCCAAGTATTCATTCATCCTTCAAACAAAACCAAAACCAAAATTTCAGAGACAAAATATACATCGTACGTGTCTTTGTACTGAATCATTGTTGCTTTAACTATGATTTCTGATAAGAATATGCGTGTATTTATGATAGTTGTAGAATGTGTGTTTAACACATGTTAATCAGATCATATAATTGAGTGGTACGCAAATGACAAGATATAGTTTATAGTATTCTATCTATCAGCACCAGTGTGGGAGGAATTTTAAAATTATAATCAAGTGCAAAGGAAAAGGTACAATATTAATAAATGGATATTGTTGCTACACTTATGGAGACGATTATAACCTATACAACGTTGAAAAAAGGGTAGCATCATTTGCTGTTTTAGAGTCAATTAATCATGCAGAAGACTATGACACTTGTTCTTTCAACTTGCATGATTATGAATATAGTACGATTTTAATTTTGATTTATTTGTACAAACTTTTAACATATATAATTTAATCTAAGATGCCATTCATTGACTTCAATAGATAAACTTCTCTCATATAATTGAGACCACAGTAACAAAATGATTGATTTCATCTTTATATTAATATTAAAAACGCAACATTCAACCTTATACAAATACAACTTATAATAAGACCTTTTTTTATCATTTGAAAAGAACTAAGAAACTTATTCAGTAATAATAGATGTATACAAAATTTTCCTATTACTATATATCTCAATGGAAGATTTTTTATTTTTCTTACACAGAGTGGATGGTTGAAACAATGTGTTCTTGAATCTAAAGTCTTCTTATAACTATATAAAAACCATTGTCAACATAGGTTGATCAACCTCCAAAATGTGAAAATGGATGGAGTTTGACTAACTATCGTTTTGTGAAAGTCATTAATCTGGAAAAACGAAAAATAAAATAAAATATTTCTTAAGAAACTTATCATAAAAATAACCACGCGGTAATATATTTATATATATAGTTACAGCAAATAATTGAATCAAATTAATAACATGAAACCTTTCACGTGATGAATGATTAATTACTATTTGTATAAACAATTCACATGTTTGTCCATGGTTTGTCGTGAGATGATGACCCATTAGCATTATTCAAAATCTTCACTTGGAAAGAAACAGACAAATGAAGCCTCGTCATTTTCTTTAAGACTTCAAATTAAAGTCCTTACTAATTAATTTTTTGTTAATGTGTAAAAGAAAAAACAATGACCTAGAGGTCTATTGTAGCTATAGCATGTGCCTGTAATGAGTGTATTTGCTACAACATATAGTTCTGAAAAAAAAAAGTGCTTATAAAGATGTGAAAAACTTCATGAACTTGTGATGTGATGAACAAATATCTTATGTTTTTAGGTTGAAAAGGTAGAAGAAAATTGAATGTATTTATATGTGTGTGTGTGGTGTATGATAAAATAAAAGAAATGATTGACTTTATGATATAGGGATGAACATATTTAGAAGGTGAAAAGTTTGATTTGTTGATATGAAGGCAATGATTGTGCCATAATTGATAGATAGAAGTCAACTATAATTGGTAGTGTAAGAAGCACTAAAAAAAGTAGTATGTATGACTAGAAATGAGAACAAAATGCAGGCATTATATGCAGATAATAAGGTAATTACCAAAAGAGATAGCAACTTTAGAGGCAGCATATGTATCTTCCTAAATAATCCTTGTCTGCCAAAGGAGATTATCATATTGCTTTATTAATTCTTTTGATAATTCTACTTTATGGCACCCACTAGGACACTTTTCCTCTTGTCTACATTCAATGATTCAAGTAAAATCAATTCACAAAAACTACTCATCCAACCTACCAACAACATTTTCACACACAATAAAAAAAAATATATATATATATATATATATATATATATATTTATTTATTTATTGGAAATTTTATTGTAAGAATAAATCAGAGAGGTCTAATAATTTCGAGGTATAAGTTGTTCACATAAAAAACTTACACCGCTAAAAAAATTTATATTAAATGAATTTTTTTTTTACAAATTTGTTAGAAAAATTTACAAAATTTTTTTTTCTACTATTTTTTCTAAGAATCTTAATTAGTAGGTAACTTTTTCGTGTATAATTATTTTTTATAAAATTATAAAATTCGTAAGTATTTTCTACAAAATTTGTTATAAAAAGTATTTTATATAAAAATATTTTGCAAAAAAAATTGACAGCAAAATTTCAAAGTATTTCTTACAAAAGAAATTTCAAAACAAAATTAGCAGGAAATATAGTTTTTTTACTGTGCTAACAATATTTTAAGAACTTGTACTCATACAAGCTATCTTATAAGTGTGACTTGGATCATACGTGAGTTGGACTTCACAAGAGGTTTCTACCACAATATAGAACATACTACCAACAAAAATCATCGATTTTAATATATATCATTATTGAACATTTTTCCTAAGATAAACCAGGGAAGTTCACCACCTTAAGATATGAGTTATTTATATAAGAGACATGATACATGTTCAACATATAACACTAAGGTTTAATATTTATAAGACTTTCATTTATATATCAATATACGAAAATGTCTTATTGACAATCAATTTTAATATCAAAAGTTGTTAGTTATTGTATTGACCAATTTAAATATCAATTTACAAAATAAAAAAATAGTGGTTACTAAAATAATGACTATATTATGAATAAAAAATTATAATTGGTATTAAAATTTAGTTACCAAGATTTTAACTACTAACAGAAATTTGTCACTAAACATTAACTATTAAGGTTTGTACTACCAAAGGATTTTGTTTCTAAATTAGTTTCTAATTAATTAGTGACCAATTTAACGACAAATTATAATTTTTATTCATAATATTGACTATTTTAGTGAATAATAATTTTTTGTTTTGTAATTTAATATATTAATTGGTCATTATAATAGCAACTTTTAGTCAATGAAATTGATTGTTAACCAGACTTATAGTCAATAATAAAATATTATGATCTCAGTTTACTTTTAGTTTTTAATTTCGAAATACAATGTGTGTGTGTTTAATCATAATAAGGTATTTTTTTTTCTTCTAAATGAATACTCATATCTGATATAATGATTAACTATACCAAAATGACACATAAGACTACCCAGTAGAATGCATTGCTTTAGTTGTAAAGAATATCGTGTAAAACAAAATAAGCATATATCTTTTGTGCACATATTTAATTAATTGATGTTATAATAATTAAGTGAATATATAAAATTAAATATTGGTTGGGTGGTACAATTAGGAAGTGATACAAGAGTTTCAACATAAATTTTGATATTATTTTAATAAGTTTGTGAGGTTAAATTTTAATATCATTTTTATAAATATATGTACAATTAACTGAATCTTAGAAAACTATTTTAAAATGAAACCTACATATCTTGTTTATGAGAAATTCAGATGAAATTTGTGATTACATATTTAGAAAGAAAAGTATTAATTTGGTTGAAGAGGATCCATAGTATTATGTGTGTTGGTGTAGGACGTAGGGTGATGAATAATATGAAGCATTGTGAGGGTGTAGGGTAGGGTGTTTTAGGTCGCTATTCCTATTATGTAACGTGAGGTTCCCCGGTGGGAATGATACAGTGTGGCACAAAATATCTGAGACAATAATATTATTGCTCCTCAAAACCATGGCTAGCTAGGTATATGTATGAATATGATGTTTTGTCACTAAAAAAAATGGTGTACTTCATTAGTCAATCCAAAACAATGAATCTAATGCCAAAGAATCTCATTCATTTCATTGGCCCCATGCAACTCTCAAACGTTATCATCATTCTCATCTCTAACATTTATTAACATGGATCATGCAACCATCTTAATTACCCTTCTTTACTTTTTTTTTTCCTCCTATGTCATTTCATTCATTTAAATATGTTTTTTTTCGTTAACTTTGAGTGAATTTTAGAATTAGTTCATTTCGAAATTTTGGATCAATTTAGTCATTCATTTCTTGAAATATGTAGATTTAGTTCTTTTAATCAAATTTTGTTAGGTTTATTTGTTGTTTCATACGCATTTCAGGATTGATTGTATTTAATTTGTTTATACTGTTTGACACATTTTTGTTTTAATGTTAAGTCAAATACTATTATGAAACGCGCTTGAAATAACAAATAAACTTAACAAAATTTGATTAAAAGGACTAAATCCACATATTTCAAAAGATGAAGGATTCCAAAATTTTTTGAAAGTTAAGGGACCAAAATCATATTTAACCCTTTAAATTAACGGTACAGATAATTGTAAATCTCATTTTACAATTCAAAATTTTAAAATTATATTAAATTTAAAGTTCATATTTTTTAACGTAATATCAAAATTATTTAAAAATTTATTCAAATAAAATTTATTATTTATTAATTCTATAATTATATATATTAATGTAAAAAAGTGTGTTAGAGATTCTATTTCTATATACTTGGGACACTATTTAATCGGCCAATAATATAAATCCATGTGTTGTTTCATGTTTCAAAACTATTTACTCTAGCTCGAACTCATTTGTATTCAATACACAAAAAGTTCAAAACGGAACATTATGTTTAAAAAATATTTCAGTAGTTAGTAATCGTTATAGTATCTTTATTTAGCAAACTAAAGTTCTTTATTTATTTTATTTGATTTCATAATCTATAATGTTAATTTCCATTAAATTAGGATTTGAAACTAGAGTATCAAAATTTGTAGTTAATTATAGGAAATACCTAAAGAAATGTTTTGTCCTATTTATGTCTACCTTAGGTTTATGGTGTACCAACGATACACGCACTCAATAATTTCTTTTATATAAGAAGTGTAGGAATTTTCCAAATTTTAAAATTTAAACTTCTGTGAATTGATTTTATGCAGATTTGTTTTACTGTATCCTTGGGTTTGATTCATCAGCAGCAGCACCCTTTTTCTTCATTGGTCTCTATACTTATTTATTGTATTTCTTTGAATTTCAAACCCTCCTTTTTTTCTATTTTTTTTCTCTCTCTCTTTAATTTATTGGCTGCTGCAGAAGTGTGGAAGCCAGAGAGAATCCAGTCTGATCCATCCATGCACCAAGACTCTGAGCCTAATTTTCCAAATGCAGTTAATTAAGTGTGAAATCTCTGAGTTTTTTCATTTTTTTTTCACACATAAATCTAAAAATCGAATTCAAAAGCAACGTGTTTTGAAGGGTCCAAACTCCTTTTATTCAATCAACTCATGTCGATTTAATTCAAACCCAATAGTTTCATGAATATATTCAGGTGATGGGGTTTAATAATATTTTGATCTAATTAATCGATTCCAAATTCTTTGCATCCCATTATTAGCTAGCCTTTTACCTTTTTGAAAAGTTTCAACGCAAATTAGTATGAAATAAATAACATTAAAAAATATTAAATAACGAAATAATTAAAAGCAGAAGAAAACTAAGACCATCTTCACATTGGTCCTAGTGTTTGGAAAGTGTCACAATTCTGGTAGCTGTACCCATCAACTCATTAGTCCTCTCTTCTGTGTTGTCTTTCTTTCTGTATTGCAAACATTGGATGCTTTCTCTTTAGAGAAGACGAACAACAGAGTTAATGTGTGACTTCAACATTTCAAATTCAAATCACTACCCTTCTTAAATATTAATTAATTAATTATTAACACTGCGTGGAAATTTAAACTAAACTAATTCTAAATTTTAATCTTCTCTCCATGCTTTCATTTGACTTCTCTCTCTCTCTCTCACTCACACACAGTGTTTCAGATGATAAAATAATATTTTTTTTGAACTGTACAAAACCAGGGTCTCTTATTTATAAGGCACAAGCACTACCCACCAAATCTTCATTCAGATCAGAAAGTGAGAGTTTGGAAAATTTTCAGGGAATACTCAAAAGAAAAGAGATATGGGAAGAGCTCCATGTTGTGACAAAGCAAGTGTTAAGAAAGGGCCATGGTCACCAGAAGAAGACACAAAGCTAAAGGACTACATAGAGAAAAATGGAACTGGAGGGAATTGGATTGCTCTTCCTCAGAAAGCTGGTAACTCAATAAATGTTATCATTTTATGAAAACAAACAAAAAAATGCTTGAATAATGTGTTTATATATTCCTACACCCTCTTTCTAATTGTTTGATTCCAAAATAGGTCTTAAGAGATGTGGGAAGAGTTGCAGATTGAGATGGCTCAACTATCTCAGACCCAACATTAAGCATGGAGATTTCTCGGATGAAGAAGACAGAATAATTTGCAGCCTCTATGTTAACATTGGAAGCAGGTATAGTAGTTCATTATACTAACATTTTAATGTAAAACTAAAACAGTTATTTTTACCATTTTCTGACCAATCTATTCTGCAATCGATGACCTACATGTTATGTGACATACTTTTAAGAAATGGGAGAAAAAGGGCAACATACTTTTTTCAGAAAACCATGGTTGTTGTTGTTGTTGTTCATAATCTGCCTATAGTAATCCACATGCATGCCGAGTTTTGATCCAACACTGTCATCCACTATGTCTAATTAAGATATTAATTGAGTAAATAATTTTCCTCGGTGGAAACTTGATAACATAATCCACTAGAGTTGGTCTACTGTGACAGATTTGTACCTAATTTTCATGTATATTTATTAACAAACAGGTGGTCAATTATAGCTGCTCAGTTACCAGGAAGAACAGACAATGATATCAAGAACTACTGGAACACCAAGTTGAAGAAAAAGCTCATGGGGTTGCTTCCTCTTTCCCATCACACAAAACAACCTTCATTTCCATCATCTAACCTTCAAAACCCTTCTCCTTCGTCTCACCAACTGTACGGAGAGTACGGCACCTACATCCCAGTCACAGGCATGGAACATCTCGTTACCCTTCCTTATGAAAGCACAACAACCTCAGTTTCTCAAACCTTGTACCAAAACCAAGACAACATGGGCGGCGTTAATCCCATGCAATGCTATTACCCTGTGAGTGATAGCATGGTGATGTTTGGAAGCGAAGGAAGTTGCAGTTCCTCCGACGGAAGCTGCACACAGGGAAGAGAAATGAAGCAAGAAGAAATCGGGTACCACAGCTACAATAACCATAACTTGATGCTGAGTTACAACACTAACGATGGAGATAAATCATCATGTGTGGGAGGGTTGTTGGGGCAAACGCTAACAGCGTTGGATTATGATCTTGAGGATATTAAGCAACTGATTAGTAGCAGTAGCAGCAGTTTGAATAATAATAATAATAATAATGTTGATGAAAACAAGGGAGAAGAGAAGGCGATGTACTGCTGCTACTACTAGTGACTGCAACTGATGATGATGATGATGACTGACTACTGGTAAAAGATATGATGATGGAGGAAGAAGGGTATGTTGGTGTGGCAAAGATTCAGGATATTGATGACATTTTCTGGGGCTCTGTGTTCTTTGATTAAATGAAACATTTCTTGTTTTGACAGTACATGGTAAAAGTTTCTTTATATTTTGTGCATATCTTCTCGGAAGTGGTGATGATGATTACGAAGACGATGATGTTAGATTTTTGTTGAGTATGTATATGAAAAAACTATTGAAGTGATTCAATATCTTTCTCTTCTTAATTATTTGCTATAAATATTATTGATCTTTATCTTCTCGATGAGAATTTGTGACTTGTTATGTCAGAAACTGCATTATTGAGCTGAGCACTCCGTTGAAGAATCTTTTGCAAAGTCTGAGTGAAGATGGCTACGTTAACAACGAAAACCTCAAATTTCTTGGCATTAATAATAAAACGAAAGCGATGAAATATGGGCAACAGAAGAAAAGAAAGACTATTAGGTTAGGGAAAAATTTTGTTGTCTTCTGTGCAAGTGTGGGTGCTGAGACCCGTAACACTAACTTCAAATTATCGAATAAATTATTACCCGTTTTCAATGAGTTGTTTTTATTCAGTCTCACGACAACAAAGGCAGCAAAAAACATGAAACTTGTTTCCTACGTGGTTCCTGCGAAACGGAAGCCATTGTTGACAAATTCACCCTCATTTTTAACTCTACCTTATTTACAAACATGCTCATTGTTCTTCATTTTTCTTCTTTCTTGAAATTCTATAAAACTAGTAGCAGAACACAGGTTTCTTTTGACTTTTGTAATCATTCATTTCATAGTTATATCGAGCGTTTTTTTATTATTACACATTTAATATATATCCCTCCAATCAGTTTTAATTTAGTTCTTACAAATGGATTATTAATTACTTTTTATATATACTTATTATCAGATCATTTTCTGCATAAGTTTTAAAACATTAGAGTGTGAACAATATACATGAAGATTAGAAACAATATATTTTTCGTCCATGATTCGTTCACGTTTTACGTTAACTTTATGTCAATTTTATGATACTATAATAGCAATAGATGACAGATACCAAATTCAAAACGATATAAGGAATCTCATTGAAAATACTTTTGTAAAGACTTTCCCATATTATTAGCATAAAATATTCATTAACTTTATTAATAATTTTTTTCCTTTATAAGACGTTGCACTCAAACCAAACTTAATAATACCTTTCGGTAAAAGAGTAAAATAAAAGTAAATGGCAAATTACATAAGCAATTTTTTCTTTTTATTTTGCCAGTGAGATTTATCTGAGTGATTGATTTTACTATTTTATATAATATAATTAAAATCATCTCAAGAATCAACGGTCAAACTAACGAAAAATTAAGATCATATAAGTGGAACAAAAAATCACGTATTAAATATAAATGGACCCCATGCACATGAACCCTCCCCTAGCTGTTGCTATTCCTTTTGTTTTTAATTTAGAAAAGAAAATGAAGATAATGAAATAACAAAATCACTCTCCACAAAAGTACTTTTATTTATATCATATTATCGTCTTTATAGGTTGTCTATCGCTCTCAACGTATAGTATAATATATATAGCATGAATGATATTTGTAAAAGCACTTCCAAAGAAGAAAGATAATGTTCTTTTCCAAACATAGCCTGTGTTTAGAAACAATACAGATATTAAAGGTTAGATTTCTTTTTTTAATTACTACAATTATTAACATATTTTTCTATTCACAATACATTCTATGTGTAAATCATGCTTAATGAATAGAGTTTTTAACAACTTGTTATTGTTTAAAGTTAACAAAAGAAGTTATTCGTGTATAAACTTAGTGTTTTTTTTTTTTAATTGGAAGTTGACTTATGGTTGTAATTATAATAACATTTTTTTTATTATTTCAAATTCTTTTATTTTGAAAAGGTTGTTACAGATAAAAGACCAAAAAGGGTTATCTTATTAAATGACTATTTGAAAAAAAAAAACTTAAACAAACTAGTTATGAGATAATTATAATGATTTTAGTTAATCTATATTTGTGTATCGTATACTAACATTTTTAAAAAATAAAAATTAAAGATACTTATTAATTTTGTTAATGACTAATCTATCCAATAATTTCATTTTTAGTGTTTTTATTTTATTTTTGTAATTTATGAGATTTAAGTGCTAAATCGTAATTAAAGAATAATGAGAAGTTTAATTATCTTAATAAGTGGTTTTATGATTTACTTTTATCTCATAAAGTAAATTTGTAAAGATAAAGTTTTTACTTATTTATATATTATACTTTAAACTTATATATAGGTAAGATCTTCATAACATGATATAATTGTGATTTCACTTTCTTCTATTTTAAACAAAAGAGAAGGATCTACTGAGAACATAATCAATTAAGAAACTTATGTCAGGTTGAAGTTTCATCAATTTTAAACTAAGATATTAGAGTCGAATATAACATAAAAAAAAAAAATACAAGAGAAGGATTGGTCAACCTCAACTAATGGTAATATGTATATACAGGAACTATTAACATGAAGCCATAAAAAAATATTAACAAAAATTAATAGAAAGTAATTAATTCTTTTATTTATTTAGTGACAGGTCTTAATTAATAATTTTGGATAATTAAAATAATATTTTAAATTAAGTGTAATTATAATTTATTTCACACATTACAAGGTAGTGCGAACAACTTTTTTTTTCTTTCATACACATATATACCGTATTATCCTTATTTGTATGCGATAAAATGACAAAAAGTTGTTATATTTATTAAAGATTAAATATGTTTTTATTTTTAAAGTTTTGGTGAAAATTAAAATTAAAATTAATTTATCAGGAACCAATTTAGTTTTCTATCTTTAAAAATGTATAAATTTAGTTTTTTTAACTCAATTTTATTAAGTTTATTTAAGGTTTCAAATGTTATGTTTATTTGATTAATATTAAAGTTAAAATGTGTTAAACAAGTTAAACAATTTAAATGCGTTTGAAACCTTAAATAAAACTAACAAACTTTAATTAAAAAGACTAAATTCATATATTTTTAAAATTAAAAATAGATTGAATCAAAGTTTTAAAAATAAAATAATTCTAATTTTTAAGAAAAGTTAAAAGAATCAAAACTATATTAACCTCGTTCCTTATATCAACCTATTATAACACTTTTAAAAGAAAAAAAATACTAAAAGTTGTGAAACTCGAGTTGAAAAACTAAAATTACTCCAAATTCTGGTAAAACCCCCTTGGCTTTTACTCGTTGTTTGTGAAAATATAAGATAAAAGGAATTGAGTTGATGAATTTTTTCGTATCTAGTTTACTACAAAATATTTTGATTAATATAGTTACATTTTAATATAATTCACTTATTTTTTCACTTATTTTTATTCTGGTATATCCAATAAATTTCACATTGTTCAAGAGTTGAGGTCACGAAGTTTAAATACTCTTATTTCTCTTCTTCTCTGAGATATCTTTTAAGAACAAAACTGTGACGGAGTTCAAATATTCCAAAACAAACAATATTTAAAAATACATAAATTATTCCTAGTGATGACTGCCGGATGAATTTTGGTCAAAATTGGAGCATTCCCAAAAACTAAGAAGCCATACTCCTTTTCTTCTTATTTGTGTGATTTAAATAACATACTGTATGTCATTTCTCTCTACTTTGTTCAGAAAATGAGAATTAGAGGAATATGTTGGGTGATTCCAAAGGCATTGGGGATTGCAGAGAAGAGGAACATCATAAGATGGTGTAAGCGACAAAAGAAGTGGATGCAAGACATAACACATTTTTCTTTAAATTAAGAGTAACAGGTTTTGTGGTGTGGTGGAATCCTCATTGGGAACCCAATCGAAAAGGTTCCAAAAAAACAAGATCCCCAAGATTTGTGTCAGACTTTGCACTTCCTCTATTTTCAAATCACAAACACAGTACTCACACACACACACACACTAATGCACTTTTCAATCCACTCTCTTGTCACCTTTACACTATTTCTAACTCTTTTTTTCTTTTTATCACTCTTTTAAATATCTAAACATAAACAACCTGATTCAATTAAGTAATTCATACATGAAATGAATTTCAAGATATTTAACTGAAAAAAATGCATAAAGATTCATTTCTAAAGCATGTATAGATATATAGAAAAATAAATTATTTATATCAAATGTTTTGTAATAATATCTTTTTTTATTACTTATATTTCAATGACTTCAAAAATATGTTTTCTCGTTTTTTTACATTTTTTTTTTGTTATGTTTTAGTGATTTGGTATTACATAATTGCAAAGTAGTGACAATTATTGATAAATAGTATATATTTATGTATGTACTTCTTTAAAGATTAAATGACAATTACAAGTACGAAGATGAGGATAAATCTATTTTTTAATTATAAGTATGAGGTTGAATATTGTAACATTTTATTTCACTTTTTGCGGATTTTCATTCGTAATAAATTATGAGCACATAAACCACTAATAAATTACGATAAGATATGTAAATATTTAATTTCTCACATTTTCACTCTAGAAGTTAGTAAGTGGTGTATTGCATTTACATTGTTAGTTTTTGTTGTTAGAATACTAATTTAACTTTTATGAAGAAATATTTTCTACCAAATTTATATATTTTTCTTAAAATATAAAGTCAAAATGTACGACTAAGCAATAATGTGACACATAGTATCTAATTATGTAGGGTACCCCTCTAAGGAGGAGACTGGGTGACCACAAAATCTGAAGGGATGACCATACGCACACGCCACTACCTCCATAGATGGGTCCATTAAATACAAAATAAGATTAGAGATGTTATGTATGTATTGTTTATATAATTAAATTTAAATATAAAATTTAAAAAGAAAAATCATTGATCTTATATATTCATTGTATAAAATTGAGTCAGAGTAGGAATATATAATGAAACTAAAGTATAGTTTATATCTTGTTATCTAGTTACGACACTTTGTGATTTTGGAACTTTGGTGAACTAATAGTTATAATTTCTTTTGTTTTTCTTCAAAGATTATCACAAATTTTAATTAGAATGATGATTGATTATCTGAAAATCATAAATTGTGAAATATATGTTACAATAACTTCCTAGTAGATAATGTTTTAACCTAACAAATGCTAGCCTACAATTTTTGAAAATGAATTTGTAAAGATTTTAATTCAAACTTGATTTTAAAATGCAACAACAAAAAACGAGGCAAATTGAAATGAAAATACTTACAAATAAAAGATGGCATGTACCAAAAACATGGGTAAACACGCAACCTCTTCCAATGTAATAATGATGATACAAAGGTTTTAATATACTTTGAAAGTTTGAGATGAAAGAATTAGAGTAGAAGAAGAGAAGAATAATCCTAATTAACATTAAATTAAATTAAATTAGATAATACAAGACAATTTTATGATTAACCAAAAAATTATTTCAAATTAACTATGAAATAACAATTTTTTTATTATCATCGAGGAGATGAACGCAGATAATTAATTTACTCAACACAAAAAAGTCGTATCAAGTAATGTCCAAGTTTGATACTCAATGAAAATATCATTCACCAAACTTTATTTACTTGTGATCGATATATATGTAATATAAAATTTCATAAATTAAAGTCACTTTTCGTGAAATAAAATTGAGAGAATAATGTAGCAATGTTGAGCATCAAATCACAGCATAAATCTTGACTAGTATTGATTCACATCATTTTCAGCGTTGCCAGACACTAATATAGGCTGCTACGTACGACACTCAGAACATAAGATAATCGCAATTCAATATTCCAAAAGTTAAAATATTTAAAACAGTATTAAATAAGTACTTTAAATTATTTAATTAAAGAGGTTTAATTAATATTATTTTGACTTATTTATCATACCACACTGACTTATTTTTGTGGGAAGATGAGAGTCAAAACACTAAAACTGAAATTCAAGGTGTGAAGCATAGATTCAACGAGGATATAACAAAGTGATTAAGATGTTCCATTTAATTTATTGAATTGATTAATGAATAATTAAGAAGTTATTAGTTGTGAAGCAAAGGGAAAAGGATTTACCTAACAGAATAGGTGTTTTAGGTCTTAACCTTCCAGGTGGTGGACTCTGATTGACTATTGTCTGCGACTATATATAGATATTGAATTATTTTATTTTTGTTTTGTTGGTTTTGAGAATATTTTCCACAAAAAGCAAGAGTTGAAATGTAATTACGTATGTTCATACGCATCGCTTAAAAAGCTAACCAAACACATTTTTGACTAACTAGTCCTTTCATATTTGTCTGACCATGACTTCCAACCAAACAACTCTACAATATTAATGCCTCCATTCTTTCCTTCACTACAATTCCCTATACACACACACACATCTATATATGTATGTATATATGTATGTATATATATACATATATAAAATTAATTAGATGGTACCCACTTCCATTTAGATTTATTAGTTTGGTACCCGTTTTAAAAAAATGTGTCAATTGAGTCCCAACTTCAACAAAAAATTATTAACACCGTTAATGATATTGATGTTTAAAATGACTTACAAAATTATGTATTGATATTTATATAAAAATTTAGTAGTAAAAGCCATGAATTAAGTTAACGACTTTAGTAATTTTGTCTAAAAGGGACCTGATTAAGACACTTTTTCAAAAGTTGTGACTAAATTGACACATTTTTAAAAGCAGGTACCAAACTGATACATCTGATACATCTGAACGAGAGTGGTACTATTCGACTAATTAAACCTATATAATATATTTAGGGCTTAGGAGAGACATTCCTCAAATCGTAGCCCAGCCCACGAAACAGACCCAATTTCAGAATGTCTCGGCAAACAGAACAGGAAGAAACAACCTACAATTCATGATGCACAAAAATAATACAAACCCAAACAAAATGTATGCAGTGAACAAAATCAATTCACACGATTATCTATTGTATGCAACAGACCTAAACACGATTATGTACTTGCAAAGTCTTAACTGTATATGGGTAGCGCTAGAATGAATTGGAAGTTAAGAAAAATTGCTACCATCATCTGGTTAGTTTTGAAATTTCTTACTCAGTTCTTAGCTATTTTATCAAGACATAGTCTAAATCAATTTTTCATTCATTAATTAAGTGGTCGATAAATTCAATGATTATATTATATTAAGGAATGAAAAAATGAATTATAACAACTGTATCCAATTAAATTATAATGAATTGGGATGAGTTCAGTTTCTACTTTTTTATTACACAAATTAGTTCAATGGAATTAAACTATAATAGCGATAAATAATTAAAAAGTAGTCTTACATCTTTATTTTTTTCTTAGAAAAATACCTCAGTCAATAATTTTGTTACTTATAAGATAACAATAATAATTATAACTTTAATATAAATAATAATTCTTAAGATGCTTAAATATTGAACCAATAATCATAAAACTATTTTACAATTCGCAGATGTGTTTTCAAGCAATGATGTGAGATATCTAGTATTTAAGCAAATAGTATGTGGTATAAAATATTTGTTCATAATATTTATATGATTAACTATAAGATTATTTTCTTAACTAAATTAAATTATTATACAAATATTACTATCTATATATTTATTATATAATTAGGTTAGAATGAATTTTATTTCATTTCAAATCATATAAAGTAGTTACCCAAATCAATACTATAGGAAAAGTTTTTCACTCTTAACCCAACACTAGCAAAGGAGCCAATTGCAGAATATATACAAAACCGTTCTCACACATTATTACTTTCTAGAAAGCATGCTCTTATCACACATCCATTGCAAACGTAGAAGTCAACACAATCCTTATTTATTCTGGTCTCACAACATTATTCATCCTTGAAGGGAAGCTTAAAAAAAACACTACAGACTCTTCAGGAGCAAAGACCCAGTTAAAATCGGTGGAGATATGAAAATTTATCACACAAGAGCCGGGCCTGCAACAACAATCAGAAGACTTCATTGTAATAAACATGAGGAAACCCTTAACCCTAAACAAAGAGAGACAAAACAAATCGTATTTCGTAAAGAGTTGCATACAAGGGCTTGCACGGAAAATAAAGGCAACGGAATAGAAAATCAGAGTTTGTACCTGAAGGGGATATCTTAAGCCTAAGAAGAACTTTGAGTCACAGTTCCTATTCTTTTTAGATCAAAGATTTCAATCCAGTATCCATCAGGATCCTTGATAAATGCTATACCTTTCATTTTCCCTGCAGAAAATAATTCAAAAATAAAGAAAACTTCGCAGTGATATTTGAAGCAGTAGTAATGCTGGAAAAATCTCTACGCAATCAACAAAGTTCGGACATCTACCATCAACATTCAACATTTGTGCATCACTAGGCTACTAAAAAATTGCAGCCAACAATTGTCAGCCCAACTTCCAGATAACTGTGCAAGTAAAGTATGATCCATTTTCTTTAATCATTGCACTACCACAACAATCAGATCACAGTAGCACTAGCCACACAATAATACTTATTCCCTGTAGGTTTTCATTGTGATGCTGTACAGTTGTTCTTTCTGTGCTCCACCAATAAAGGGTCACATAATGCATCCGGCAACTCCAAGATGGCTTCAAAACACGGGATGTATTGGGGTGATGGCAATGATGACTCTGAGACAGAACAGAACAGTGTGTTGGTGCACGAACAGCAGCACTAGAAGAGGACAGATGATCATGGATACAAAACTGGTGGGAAGGATTCGCAGCATCATTTGAAGGTGCTGATCAAATAGGGTGTATGAAAAGGCAGACAAGTTTTAGTATTTCTAAGAAGCAGCAACTCAAACCAGCTGAACAGCTCTACCTCGCATTCATCAGCATGACGATGTCACAGTGCATTCCTTTCACTTGTGGTGCCAAAAGACTGATGACTTTTTTTCCAGGTTAGGCCTCTCCCAGCGGGGCCTCCTACTTGAACACGCAGGAGTTTTTCAACCAAGGCAAGGAAGCTTTTTCAACAAATTAAACGCATTTTTTGGATATTTACTTTCAATTCTAAGTAACCCCGACATGAATGACAGGTTGACAACTACAGAATCATGTACCATACCTAGCCTATTCAACTCAAACCCAAGCTTTTAAGATTAAATTTTACCACCAATATTCTAACTATTTTAATATTTCACACTCAGGTCATCCATTCACATCTCTAGAATTAAACATAGATGTCATCAAGCACACGAATCATACAGACCACAAAAAAAATATAATAATATATCATTCTGTATGGAACAAAAGCAATTATTGTTGTCCTGTATTGTACAACAGACATAAAATAAACAATTAATAGCTGTTGAAAATGACGATATATTCGAAAATGTACATGAGAACCACTAGAAAGTTAGTTGAAAACTAAAGAAATTTGTTACCGTCATCTGGTTTCTTAACAAACTCAACTCCCAGATTCTGAAATCTTTCACATGCCTTTACTGTGTCATCAACAGTTATGCCAATGTGTCCTGTAATCAGAAAGACAATTTCCTATCAGGATTCGATCCCCTATTTATCCACAAAAACAAAGAGTACTATAAATAAATATAGTAAATAGCCATGCAAATAAATAATCGCTTTACAGCCATATTAATGACATGAAAAGTAGCATAAAACATAGTCAGTAAATAGCAGTTAAAAATAATAATTGCAGACATGTCAATGACATGAAAACTAGGTCATCAAAGTGACCAGGAAGGATTAACTTTTTCAGTCCATCGGTATCCTCTTGGGGTACTGCACAGGAACTAAAAAGCAATGCAAAATTAAATTTAATGCCAATGATGAACATCCCCTCACGTGAACAATAACAGCTGTAACAGCTGGTAGGTACTAAATATGCATGTTGAAATTAAAAATAAAAAATTAAAGTAAAGTGTACCTTGGGATAAAAAATAAATCTGACTCAGGTAACTCAAGACTCATGACATGTGATTTCGTTTTAAGAGCCTTTTGGTTAAATAGTTTTGTCCATTTATAATAGTTTAGAATTGTGATATTGAGCACTGCACATCACTTATACATTACATGTGATTTTTCATTGGCCTCTGAACCTTATGGTTCAACGTAATTAACAGTTAACAACTAAAAATTAGCTTGGCAATTCCCTATTTGAATGATTATTTGATAACCTAGAATCTAAAAAGAATGCAAATCATATTACTCAAAACAAATCCCGGAAATACCTCCCATTTAAAGTGTTGACAGAGAGAATAAGAATAGAACCTAAATATTATGATTGATATTGACTTGATATAATGTGACGAATTACAATGTGATAATAGGATCATAAAACCAAGAGAACTAAAACTAACCCTTTTTCTCTTCTAATCATAATCCTAATTAAAAAGGAAAACAATGAGATATGGAAATATGGTAGCCAATCCTAATAGATAGCGAGGAAATGCAGACACTAACAACATAAGATATTCAAAGGTATGCTAAAATAAAGATGATATTGGATATTTTCACAGGATCTAACATCGTTTAGTTACTATAAACATTTCAAAAGATGAAGACCAACGAAATTCATCATTTGATGAAATTAATGTCTATGTTGACATTTTTAAAAGAGCCAACAACTGTGCTAAGGTGTTCACGAGAATTTTTTAACAAAAGATGTTTACAACTCTGTATTTCATGAAACATGTTATCTCAAAGCATCATATACGGACCTAAACTTTGCAACTACAAGGGGCAAGAATGATAGCCAGGAATTAAGCTTCTTTTATGAGATAACAAACTGTAATCACCAATTGAAGTAAATAGCAAGGCTTTATAGCACAAATTGCACCGAGGCAATTACCAAATTAAATTAAATGAAATATCACACATACCAAAGCCGCGAGGTTCAGAATTGCCATTGTGGTATCCTTTGAACTCTGGATCACTTTCAGTACCCCAATTACTGTACATTATGTGATTGTTAGATAAGAGACGCTGGGATAAAGAAATAAACAAGTTTATATTCCTTACTGTGTCAGTTCAATTGTAGCCTTCTGAGAAAAGGTCCAAACCGTTTTATCAACTGGATTACTTGGAGCTTTTGACGTATCCTAAAAGTCAAAAAGTGCAAGAAAAATATCAAGAGCATATCCACAAAAATTAGAAAAACTGCGTATATAAGCTTAGAGAAAGTTGACAATAAGAATTATTTAGAGAAGATTTAATACTGGCATCACAGTATATACATAATCCACATCTAGTATTCCAATTAACAGGACTAAATTTTCACCCACAAATAGGTACAAAAATATATGTCATACCTCATAGCCCAAAAAGTACAGGCTGAACTTCATCTCCGGAAAATCCAGCCTCTTAAGCAAACTAAACCAACCAACAAACTGTCATCAGCATTCATAGCATTGACAACTGAAGAAAAAATTCAAAATAAAAAAGAATCCAGACAATATTTGCGAAAATATAAACAGACAAAGGAATTCGTTACACAAGGCACAATATTTTAGTTCAAATTTAATTTTAATAAAGTGTCATCATAAAGATCTTTATGGTGCCAATTAATAAAAATAATTTTAGATACGACTTTTAAACTAGTTATTATAGAAGGTAAAAACTCAAAAATATTTTGTAACTCAGAAACTGACACAGACACCGGACAATATGACACGTGTAATCTCCAAAATGTAGGACATGAGACACAAATTTATATATTACATCATGAATTATTTCAATTGACAATCAAGATGTATGTATTCAAAATCATGTATAAACATGGTTAGTCAAATATAGCAATTTAAACATATTGTCACCTAATACAAAAGTAATCTAATCCATCTATCAAAAATCCAAAAAGTGAAAAGAAGATATAATTCATAAGACATTTCATCACCTTCTTGATCACCGTTACCATTGAAAAGACACTTTAGCCTAGATTCATTTAAGACAAATTAACAATGTTAAAAAAAATTCACATTATCTATGATAGGAGAATAAATAAAAACATTCCTACTAATACAAATATAACATAAATATTCATTATTATATAGGATTGGTTCCTTATTTCTATAATCGTAATAGAAATTTACAAGTTTAAGACTTTTTAAAAAATGAGTGTATTTTGTCCTTGTTAACTTTGTGTTTGAGTCATGTCAGAATTATGTCACAAACCCAAAACAAATGTTTACTAAATTAAACACTTCACCTATACATGTCATATGCATGTTGGTGTCCCATGAGTGTTGGACATAGGACACCCCATTTAAGAGGTGTGTATGAGGTTCATAACTTCAAAGTCGCTCTTATTTTCTATCACCTCATTTATATTCTCTACCTACTTTTATTTCCTCTATCATTCAATAGCAAAGCTAATGTGACTCTTGGACTTGATGATAGTATGATTCTAATCAAATCCAATTAGATTTGCGAGTAAATATCCAAATTGGTCCATGAGAGTGATTTTATTAATAAGTCTCTCATTAAAACTTCATGCAAATAAATCCCTGAAAAATTTATCTGTTTGCATATAAGTCCTTCCACCTCAAATATAAAGAGAATTTGATATTTGGATATCAAATACCCTTAAAAGGACTTATACAAAACAAAATGGGTTTTCCGATGACCCATTTACATGTCAAGTTTAATCAGAGACGTATCAATTTTTATAGACCAATTTGGGTATTTACTCATAGTTTGGTAGAAGGTTATGCTCACTTTCAAGCACTGACGAAGAAATAAATGTATAACCAACATAAGAGAAGGTTGTATCCAAAAGAGAAAACTCACGACATGCCCAAGACGCGAGAATAGAAATCAAGGCTCACTTTGGGGTCTTTGATTCGGAACATCTACAATTGAAATCACAGTTAAGAAGTCAAAATGGAACCCCTGAAGCTAAATAATAGTAATAATGATAAGCATAAGGGTAAAACAACGCCTCACAGTTTGTTGCATAATGTAACCCTTGGTAGCTTCGTCCGGAGTTGTATGCAAACCGGGGTTGTTGGCGGGCGATTCCTTGGGTTCCGCAGCCATGGAGAAGAACCGCAATCGAGTCGGTTTCTAAAAAAAAAAAAAAATCGGGAGTGTTAACCATATAAGTATAAGACATGAGTGAGGTATTGATTGAAACAGGGATTTGGAACCTTGGTTTTGGGGGTGAGAGGGAAATAGGATGGGATTGAAAAAGGAGATAGAAGGGGTTGGGAATTGGCGATGAATCGGAGACGAGAAAGGCGAAGTAAGGAAGCTGTGGTTGCCATTTGTGGATTTCGTATTTATATGAGTAATTCAGAGAGAAAGAGAGAGAGAGAAAGGAAACTGTACCTTGAGATGTTGAAGTAGATGAGGATGAGACTGAACTAGAGACACGAGATTATGAACATAATTTTTTTTCTTGTGGTTATTTTATAGAGCATAATTTTAAATTACCTTACCATAAATGAATTTAACCACCATTTTTTTTCTCATATTATTTTGCCATATTTTTCTCATAAATTATAATATTGATGTGAGAGTGATGTGGTGTTATGGCTAACACACATTACTGTAGTGCGATGTGACTCTAGATAAGATATCAAATTAAGAAAATAAAATGTATGAAAAATATAAAAGACAATAATTCCAAAATTGATTGAGCATATATACGAGTGTTAAAGTGTTTATTTCCTTAAAGAGAAAAGAGTAGGTTTATAGAACAAGTTTGGAAGAGTTCACTTAGCATACGAGGATGAATGACTTCAATTTCACGGATTGGAGATGATGTTTTCCTAACTTTGAAACAAATTTTTATTTATGATGATGTAACACATATGAAAGATTTATAAATTTCATAAAATTACCAAAAAATAAAAAATATACTAATTAGGATTGAAATGTATGGTTTTACCCAGTCCATATTTTCCATGCACAGAAAAGTAGTATTTGTTAATTTGACAAATACATTTGAAGAAAAGAAAAATAGAAATTCTAATACCTTAAAATTGCATGCAATCTATCCAAGTAAACAAAGTTACATTGCACAACCTCTGACTGTGTCTTGTTAAGAAAAAAGTCATGGTACTAATACATCAGTATATCACAATCACCTTCCTTCCGTGAAAAACACCGGCAAAACAACAATTAATGTCTCGTTTTCATCTCCCACCTAATCCACAACTTCCGTGGAAGGAACTGCTTCCTGTTCTTCATTCCTTGTTCGTCTGAGTGTATAAATTTACAAAATCACACCCATTTTCGTTCATCTGTCATATTATAATTGTAACTCTGCAATGAATAGATCCGGGTACGGTGGCGACGGAATATACCGGTCTCTACGACCTTCCTTGGTTCTTCCGAGGAACACCAACCTTTCACTCGTTTCGTTTCTCTTCCAAAGCGTTTCTTCTTTTTCATCTAGAACCGCTCTTGTAGATGCTGACTCTTCTCAGACCCTCTCCTTCGCTCAGCTCAAAGTCCAGGTCGCAAGGCTTGCCCATGGTTTCCTCAAACTAGGAATAAAGAAGAACGACGTCGTCCTACTCCTCGCTCCCAACTCCATTCACTTCCCTGTCTGCTTCCTTGCCGCCACGGCCATTGGAGTCATTGTCTCCACTGCCAATCCCATTTACACAGTCCACGAACTCTCTAACCAAGTCAAAGACTCCAACCCCAAGCTTGTGATCACAGTCCCTGAACTATGGGACAAAGCAAAGAAACTCAACCTCCCTGCCGTCATTCTCAGCGCCACCGACAACCTTCAGTACCCAACTAAAGGTAAGATTCCCAAAACTTGAGTTTTATGTTCATCCAAATAATATTGTTTCCATTTGTGATTTTTTTTATAAAATTGTTTGAATTTATATTTAGTAACTTTTTTCAGAGTAATTAAATTCATATCTAAATTTAGTAATATTAAAGTATGCAATTTGTGTCTGAATTCACGGTCCACCATGCAGACGTGTCACCGAAAATCACGAGCTTGGATGCGGTAATGGAGATGGCGGGGCCGGTGACGGAGCTGCCGGAAAGTGGGATTAAGCAGGGGGACACGGCGGCGCTGCTGTACTCTTCGGGGACCACGGGACTGAGCAAAGGAGTTGTCCTGACACATGGGAACTTCATCGCGGCGGCAGTGATGATCGGCGTGGATGATGACCTGGCCGGAGAGGTAAACGATGTGTTCCTCTGTGTTTTGCCGATGTTCCACGTGTTCGGGCTGGTGGTTGTGACGTACACGGCGCTGCGGCGAGGGAGTGCGGTGGTGATGATGGCAAAGTTCGAGTTGGAGGCGTTTCTAAATGCGATTGAGAAACACAGAGTGACGAAGTTGTGGTTGGTGCCTCCGATTCTGCTTGCTATGGTGAAACAACAGGGTGTGGTTGGGAAGTACAATCTCTCTTCGTTGAAGCGTATAGGTTCTGGTGCTGCTCCTCTGGGGAAAGAGTTGATGGAAGAATGTGGCAAGCGTTTTCCTCATGTTGTTGTTTGTCAGGTAACATATCTGTTATCTTGGTCCATCCACTTTCTTTTCTATCTTATTTTCATCATTTTTTTTTCTTTTGTTTTTATCTTACATATGTTTGATCGTACTAATTGTTTTTATGGTGTTGTCAGGGCTATGGCATGACAGAGACTTGTGGCATTGTTTCTGTGGAGAATCCAAGAGCAGGGATTCGTCATACTGGGTCAACGGGAATGCTCGCTTCAGGAGTTGAAGCTCAAATAGTGAGTGTGGAAAAACAAAAGTCTCTCCCTCCTAAACAGTTGGGGGAAATATGGGTGCGAGGTCCAAACATGATGAAAGGTAGAGACATACCAGAATGCTTTATTCTGATACAAGTCTGCAACTTTTCACTCTGACTTTCAAATTGAACACTGTAATTCAGATTCTTCTTTCTATGGAGTTTGACATTAATGTGTTATGTATATTTTCCTAAACAAAACTTGGTGCAACTACACACAAATTTTCAGGTTATCACAACAATCCACAGGCCACAAGATTGACCATAGATGAAAAGGGGTGGGTGCATACAGGAGATCTTGGATATTTTGATGAAGATGGACAACTTTATGTGGTTGACCGTATCAAAGAACTGATCAAGTACAAAGGTTTTCAGGTAAATAGTGCAAACACCAGAAATCTTTACCAAATCCTTGTGGGTCTAGTGGGGTGTTGAAGAACATCAAACAGATGTTGCATACCAAAGTGGTCAATGTGTTAATTCAATTGTAGGAATTTCAGTCCATAATATAGCATTTTCTACTCTGTTTGGATAATTATTTGTTCATATCATAATCCTTCTGCTTATTTCAGACAACATAGTACTGAACTAAGAGCTATTTGCCTCCATGTAACTAGGTTGCACCAGCTGAACTTGAAGGCCTTCTCATTTCTCACCCTGAAATACTAGACGCCGTTGTTGTCCCGTAAGTATATCATATAAATGTTCTATATGTTGTGGTTTTTGTCATCATATGTTATCAATTATTAGGAACTCACACTTCAGTAACTCCCTTTAATAGATATCCCGATGACGAGGCTGGTGAGGTTCCAATTGCCTATGTTGTTCGTTCACCCAATAGTTCACTAACTGAAGAAGAAATTAAGAAGTTTATTGCTGATCAGGTAACAGAAAGCTAAAAGAATTAGTTTGATTTTTTGCTGTCACTCATAGAATAACTAGAGTTCGCTGAAGTAAAAATACTGTGAATTTTAGTCAAGAAAAGGAAAAAGGAAGTTCTTGCTTTCAACAAAGTTGCTTCTTTCATCCTTTAGTTTTGTGTTTGAACTTTCTGTTATAGAAGTAGTCATTCTGTAGACAAGTACAAGTTCCAAAATTACAGAGTTTGTTTAAACCTATGAATAAGTAGGGAAAATACTGTGAAAATCTTGTTTGTGTGTGTGTTAAAGTTTTGGCAAAGCACACTTGTTATTGTTTTCACTTTTAGGTCAATTCATCACATTTGAATGTTTGTTCTGTCTGCATATCTTGTAGTTACTCATTTTTATACGTATTTACAGGTTGCACCTTTCAAAAAATTGCGAAGGGTGTCATTCATCAGTAGTGTTCCAAAGACATCTTCAGGAAAAATCCTTAGAAGAGAGATCGCTGCAAAAGCACGATCTAAAATTTAATGTATTATCAATTCAATTTCTGAGATAGAGTGAAAAGTATGAGTTGAAGAATTATTAGATGTGCCAAATCAAGTTTAAGATTAAAGTCACACAACAGTTCCTACAGAGTAGCATTTATTGTCACGTAAATTGTTGTGAATTTTACAGTAAACATATACTAACCAAAGGAAAGTAAGAAAGTGAAGCTGGTGTTGTGTACTAAATTTATCTCTTTTAAGAGTTAGAAAAAGTTATGTGTTTATTTCTAATAAGTAGAAATTCTAAGGTGGGTATTCTAAGAGTCTACAGATTTATTATCTTTATTCGTTTGTAATTTTATATCACAATTTATAAACTATTTGGACACACTATTATTCATCTCTAGTTTGAACTTAAGTAGTTTATAAGCTTAATGCACTGGTTTTTTTTTTTAAGTAATACTTAATCAATATTTTAGAAATTCGTGAGTACAATTGTTATTTTAAATTTTTCTAGTGAAGGTTTAATATATATAAAACAACAAAAATAACAATATATATATATATATATATATAATTATTGATTTTTAATTGAAAACAACTAGTTGTTATTAAAAAATATTATAAATATGTATAATATTATTATTATTTCAAGTTTTAATATTTAAATTTGACTTCAAATTTTGAATTTAAATTTAAAATAGTAATAGTAATTGTGATAATTACAACACAATTTATACATTAATTACAAACTATTACATTAAGTATGTTACTACAAAGTTATTTTATTATAATAATTTAAAAACTTATCTAAATGTATGGAAAGAGAAATTGTAGGTTTGAAATATAATGTAGGCACTTAATTGTACTTAATCGGGTATTTTTTTTTTTTACATTAAATCATCATAATTTAAATAAAAGATATTATACTTTTGTACCATTCTAAACTAATTATATACATTTAAATATTAAAACTATAGGCTTAAATACGTTTTTGGTCTTCATTTTCGTAGTGTTTGTTAAGTATGGTCCTTATTTTGACAGAATGTTTAAAATGGTCCTTATTTTTACCGAATGTTTAAAATGGTCCTCATTTTCGCAATTCGTGTTTTATTTGGTCATTTTCTGTAACGCCGTTTAAATCATTAACGGAACATTGTACAAGTGACACGGTTTGTATTAGGGTGTGTTACATGTATTGTACATGTGGTAATTAGATATTTGAGGATAAATAAGTGAGTTCGGGTTTTGGTAAGGAATGTTTGGGCAGGTGGTGAGTTTTGGCAATCTTGTTCCTCCATTCCCAATTGGTGTTGCTGCAATATTCTTCCTGCAATCCCATTATATAGGTATGTTACGGTCCCAATCTTCATGCACTGTTGGTGGTTCAACGAGAAATGAATTAACCCCGAGTTATTGTTGCGGAGAGATGGCAACTTTGAGGATGACAAGAACTCCAAAGAAAATTGGTAGAAAATTTTGGGTACAATCTGTTTTTATTTTTGTGTTAATAATAAAATGGTTTTAATTCTTGGTTTATTGATTTACAGAGTAGTGGTTCCAATCATGTGGGCTGCAACTTTTTCAAATGGTGGTGCTGATGAAAAGGATGTCATCATCATGACACAAATGAGGCAGATTAATGATTTGGAGAAGTCATTGAAGGTTGCTGAGGAGAGGCTGTAATTAGTATAGGGTTCACTTGTGTTGTTATTGTATTATTCGTAATGTTATTGTGTGTAATCTTGGTTTAATTGATTTACAGAGTGGTGGTTCCAATAATGTAGGCTGCAACTTTTTCAAATGGTGGTGCTGATGAAAAGGATGTCATCATCATGACACAAATGAGGCAGATTAATGATTTGGAGAAGTCATTGAAGGTTGGTGAGGAGAGGCTGTAATTAGTAATAGGGTTCACTTGTGTTGTTATTGTATTATTCGTAATGTTATTGTGTGTAATCTTTTAAAGTCCAATCTATTTTGTACTATTGTTAAATGAAGAAATGAATTAATTTGATTATGTTGATATTAGTCCAAACATGTTCAAAATGACATCTTAATCTGAGCATTGAAATAAGTGATATTAATATAAGTTTGGAAAAAATTAAATTGATCTAAGTCTGGAAGAAGTTAAATTCATAACGTTAATTCATCATCATCAAAATGCACTACATCAATGTTTGGCAAAAGTGAAATTGAACGAAATTTAAGGAAAGTCAAAATGTAGTACAATTCTACATCAGAAATTCCAAAAAATAACTAAGACGTTTGTAGCTGCTATCATGGCCTCCTCCTAATCTGTAATTTCATCCTAAACTGCTGAGGTGGTTCTTCTGGTGTTGGTAGTGGTGTTGCTTGACTCCCCACTTCATTCCTTGGTGGTTGAGTTGTTTGAGTTGCAGCAGTTGATGCATTCTCAACAGTTTCAGCAGTTGGTGCATTCTCAGCAGTTTGGGCATTTGGTGCCGTCTCAACAGGTAATTTAGAAACCATGCAGAACATCACAACAATCGAAAGATAAACAAACCCCAAACTAGAAGTACGAAAACCTTAACCCACAAGCAAACACAACCCAGAAAACCCTAAATCCACTTACCTCGTTGATGATGATTAACTGGAAAATTGAAATGAAGAGCGCAATTGCAATCCAATGATGAAATGACAAATATTAACTGCTTCCTTTGCAAATCCGAGCTCAAGAAAGACGAAAATGAAGAAATTTCCTTAATTGTAAAACTTCCCCTAAATTAAAGAATTAACGTTAATTAGCCACTTGTACAGTACACGTAACACACCCTAATACAAACCGTACCACCTGTACAATGCTTCGTTAATGATTTAAACGGCGTTACAGCAAATGACCAAATAAAACATGAATTGCGAAAATGATGACCATTTTAAACATTCGGTCAAAATGAGAACAATTTTAAACATTCTGTCAAAATGAGGACCATTCGTAACAAACACTACGAAGATGAGGACAAAAAGGTATTTAAGCCTAAAAGTATACTTGCTTAATTTTTTTAAACATGCTTACCTTTTTGGATATAATTAAAATTTTATTTACTGTACTCATTCAATTATCTGGTTCTTAAAAAACTGAATTACATTGTACTTTCAGTTTTAAGACTACTAATATTTAAATATCTTGATCAAATACTAGCATAATTCTTATGTTTTATTTAAACTTGGTTACTATATTAATTTTAATAATAGGAGAGTAACATTGAAATTATTAAAAGCTTATAAAATAATTTATTAAATTCAAACATACATATAAATTCTAGATATTTTTTTAATAAATAAAATCATGAAGTATTATATTAAAAAATGTTTACATTTAAATACTAATTCAAAATTATTATTTTAATAAAGAATCATATTATAAATAATATAAAATTCACAATAAATTATAAAAACACTAAAAAGGACATATTATTGTATATTTAAATATTGACACTTAAATAAAAAAAATTATGTTCAATATTTCTTTTCTAACAAAAACCAATTATAGTTACTGCCGATTCAACTTAAAGATAAAAAAATATTAATCTGTACTTTTACATTCTTTTATTTGCTATTTATTATAAAAACATATACAATTATTTACACTATTTTTTAAAAAAATATTATATAATATTATATATATATATATATATATATAATAAGTTTTTTAAAAAAATAGTTCAATTATACTATTATATAAAGAAATACATGTCGTCTTTCAATAGTACAGATTTATCATTTAATAAACAAAAAAATAATTTATTCATTTAATAAAATAAATAACTAAATAACTTTTCTTTATTTAAAAAAAAAACTGAATAACTTCTTTTATAAAATAACTCCTAAAAAAAATTTAATACTATTTTCATAAAATTGTATTACTTTCTTAAATATAAAGTTGCATTATGCTGATTTCGAGTTGCGTTTGATAATCATGGCTCTCGCTGGCTGAACAAATCATGAAAATAAAATAAAGTAACAGAAAAAGTATATTTTTTTAAAATTACTTGTGTTGTGTGAAAGTGAGGCACATACACGTACCTTTTAATATGCTCAGCATCATCGTTTATAACTAAAAAAAAAACTTAACTTGGTTCAATAAAAAGGATGCATTTCATATATTTTTAAAGCATAAAGATGAGTTTTATATACATTTTTTTTAGATAAAATGAAAAATACTTAACCCGTATTTATTTAACTAATTAATTATTATTAAAAAACTTGTATAATAGTTCTATAGCCAATTGTTAACTTTTATATAGAAGAAACGTACGTAAATATTGGTTAACCCACTTCCACTACTATCTTGTTAATTTGGTATTTAATTTCATTAAGAAAAATATTTTTAAAGGTGAAATAGAGAAAAGTATTTAATATTTTTATTTGAACTTACATTTATATTTTATTTAATATTGTATTTCTAACTCAATTTAAAATAGGAAAAATTTGTCAATAATTATTAATAATAAAAATTTGTTAGTAATTATCCGTCAATGAATATTAGTTAGTAATTATTGATAAATTTTGATCATCAATCATTATTAGTAGATAAATATTAATAAGTAATTATCAATAAATTTTGATGATCGACGATTATTTATTGATAAATATTGCATTTTTTTTTCTTATTTTTCTTTTATTCTTTAAAAGAAAATTGTGTATTATTAACACACATATTTTATCACGAAATAGATAAAGTTAAAAGCCAATACTTTGACATAGGGATGTCAAAAAAATTCACGAATTTTTGCGGATAAAACCCGCAACAGTTAGAAAAGGGATATTGAAAATGGATACCTATGGATAATGGGTACAGGTAATTTTTGGTGAAATAGAGAAAAGTATTTAATATTTTTATTTGAACTTACATTTATATTTCATTTAATATTGTATTTCTAACTCAATTTGAAATAGGAAAAATTTGTCAATAATTATTAATAATAAAAATTTGTTAGTAATTATCCGTCAATGAATATTAGTTAATAATTATTGACAAATTTTGATCATCAATCATTATTTGTAGGTAAATACTAATAAGTAATTACCAATAAATTTTGATGAACGATGATTATTTATCGATAAATATTGCATTTTGTTTTTTTTTCTTTTTTTTTCATTCTTTAAAAGAAAATTGTGTATTACTAACACACACATTTTACCACGAAATAGATAAAGTTAAAAGCAAATACTTTGACATAGGGATGTCAAAAAAATTCGTACCCACGAATTTTCGCAGATAAAGCTCGCAACAGGTAGAAAAGGGATATTGAAAATGGATACCTATGGGTAATGGGTACAGGTAATTTTTGGTGAAATAGAGAAAAATATTTAATATTTTTATTTGAACTTACATTTATATTTCATTTAATATTGTATTTCTAACTCAATTTGAAATAGGAAAAATTTGTCAATAATTATTAATAATAAAAATTTGTTAGTAATTATTCGTCAATGAATATTAGTTAGTAATTATTGACAAATTTTGATCATCAATCATTATTTGTAGGTAAATATTAATAAGTAATTACCAATAAATTTTGATGATCGATGATTATTTATCGATAAATATTGCATCTTGTTTTTTTTTTCTTTCATTCTTTAAAAGAAAATTGTGTATTATTAACACACACATTTTACCACGAAATAGATAAAGTTAAAAGCAAATACTTTGACATAGGGATGTCAAAAAAATTCGTACCCACGAATTTTCGCGGATAAAACCCGCAACAGGTAGAAAATGGATATTGAAAATGGATACCTATGGGTAATGGGTACAGGTAATTTTTGTACTCGCTTGTTAACGATCATAGTATCCGTACTCGTGGATACATATACCCGCTATACTCTAATTTAAATTAAAAAAAACATGATTAAAATATTAACACATTTATTTTTGGATTATTTTTATCAATTGGTTTTAAAATGCAATCACTTTCACTTTGTAATATGTCATTCAACATTATTTAATTGAGTTATTTGAACTTTGTTAGAAATTTATGAATGTTATGTATTATATTTTATTTGTTAAATATTTTAAAAAAGATTGTAAATACCTACGGGTACCGGCGGATATCTGTGGATATTAAAAAAATATACGGGTACCCGCATAACGGTTATCCGCACGGATATGGGAACAGGGACGGGTACAAGACGAATATTTATCTAGTAGGTACGGGGGAGGAACTACATGTATCATACCCGCCCGTTGACATCCCTACTCCTATTTCAGTGATAAAGTGATAAAATCTATTAACAATAATAGTTATCGATAATATAGACATTGTAAATTATCAACGAATATTTTTATTAACACATTTTATTTCCTTTAATATCTTTCATTATTTTATAAATTAATTTTGAATTGTTAAAAAATGGATTTTAAGCCTAACTCACCCTTATAAATCGGATAAGGCGAGGTTTTTACTTATATTTTATGGAATTGTCTTATCCTTAGTCAATATGAGATCTCCAACACACCCTCACGCCAAAGCAATACATATCGAGCGCGTGAGACTAGATATTAATAGGTGTTTTGATAACGGATAGTATAATAGGTCCAACAAACAACAAATTTTTCAATACCGAGTGTATAATAGGTCGAACAAACAAAAAATATTTGCTAGGATAGACTTTAACTCATGACTCTGATACTATATTAAGAAGTAAACTTTAAGCTCGACTAAATCCTACAAAAAATTTAATTAGTTTTTTATTTCTTCTAACATGTCATTCCCCAAATGGTTTAATGAAGTGAAGACAATTGTGATAAAAACTTATCTTTTATTTGTAACACATTTTGTTTCCTTTCCTATTTTCTAGTCTTTTAGAAATTGATTTTGAATGGTTAAGAAGTGGAAACATAACTCAACTCTACAAAATCGGCTTGTAAAGTAAGGTTTGCACCCACTATAAAATTGTCTTATTTCTTGTTAATCTGGTATCTCCAATGCACCATTATAACGTCGAGGTATATACAAGTGTGAGACTAGACATTAATGGGTGGTCCGGTAACTGTCTAATAGTACGTGGTACAATATGACCAACAAACATTTGATATCAAGTTAAGAATTGAATTTTAAGTCTAACTCAATCCTATAAAATCAAATTGTAAGATAAGAGAGTCTTGCACTTATCTCAAGAGATCTTTAACATCTATATAAAAGTGTTATACCATAATAAATTATGATCGTCAAATGAAGTTATTTAAGTCCTATAATATATATTGAACATTTTTCTAGTCAGTTGCATTGGTTTAGCAAATTGACTTATGTTTGCTTAATTCAAATCTTGTGTGGTTTAACAATTAGAAACTATTAAGTATGAACACGCAAGCTATGAAGTAGTTCGTATTGTCTTTTTTATCGATTTTAATGGCTTATTTTCTTGTAGTGAGAGTAATATATAAGAAAATTTTACAATTACTTAAGTTAATAAATAAGCATAATTTAGGTCAAAATGAATTTAATAATTATTTTTTCTTACATTTTTTCATGCGAAAATGAAAAAAAAAATATTTCAAATTTTGGTAAAAAAATGGAAAACTGTTTTGTGTATATTTTAAAATAACTATTTATGCTTTGAGTTAGAAAGGTGAAAATATTCAGTTTCTGTCTTTTTTTTTAAACTTTTTTTAAAAAAATGGCATTTGGTCCCATTTTTTAATTCTTTTATAATTTATTTGTAACAATTAAGTGTCTCGCACATTTATTTTGGCGAAAAAATCAATCATAATTTTGTTAACTTTAATCAAGTCATTGAACCATTTAGCAATCAAACATCATGCAATCATATATATAATTTTATGTTTGAACTTCAGTTACGTTGAAAAAAGTTTTTCGATAAATACTTACAAGAAAAAGAACAAAATTACAGAATTTACGTCTAATTTATACAAAAGTTAATTTTATAACAATCAAACCTAAAAAAAGACAAATATTATCACACATACATTTATATAAATAATATGGCAATTACTAAATCTCAATACAACTTTTCTTTTTTCTAATTCATAGTTGGCATTAATTAAGCAAACAATCAGTAACTGTGACTAGCTTTTAACCTATATTCTACTTTCAAAATCAGAACATAAACATTTAAGTCATGATTTAGTCTGATAGTTACTTATCATTGCCAGTGAATAACATATTCAATGAATTACAGAATTTTATTAAATTCTCAGAATTAATCAAAAACAATAAAAAAAAATGTATTTAATATATCCAAAATCAACTGAAAATAATTAGTACCTTTTTTCTTCGTAATATACCTTTGTGTTCATTGACTCCGTGGTTCAAGCTCCATGTTTGAAAACACTTACTGTGTTTAAACCGAAGCATCTCACTCAGTCACTGTATTTAGGTTTGAAATTTGTTCACTTATGCTTACTTTTTTCTTCACGACAAATTACAGATAGAAAATTACAGATAGAAAAGAAAGAGGGGAATATATATGTATATATATACATGTATATATATATATATATATATATATATGTATATATATATATGTATATATATATATATATATATATATATATATATATATATATATATATATATATATATATATATATATATATATATATATATATATATATATATATATATATATATATATATATATATATAAAAGGGTTTTTTCTTTTAAAATTTTCAATATCTCTTATTTCTTTTACATCTTAAGTTTTCAGACCTAACATACTTTTATTTCTTATTATATTATTTATCATTTTTCTCCTTTTTCCATCTCGATATGTGCACTCTAACAGTGAGTGTATTTTATTGTGTTTTCCAATATGCAGAAAAGTGACTGCGAAAAACACTTTGCGTTTGTGTGTGATCCATTCTGCAGATTAACAAATGAAGCAAATATCACCAGTGTATTAATTTGGATCACTAGGGCACAGTTATCATGCTCACTAGTTCATAAATTATTCCTTGATGCCAATATATATCACATATAAGAGACAATAACAATTTGTTCATGCTCAGAAACCAGAGTTCATTGCAAAAACTCTTGGCTAAGAAACAATTTGGTTCCACCATCGTTTTTGGTGTCATTTTCATGTACGAGTCTCATATCATGGATCCAAAGAAACACAAAAACAAAAACAAAAACAAAGAAAAGTATCTCCAGCATATCATGCCATTCTTGAGTTTTAGTATCAACATTTTCTTCATGAAAAGGCTAAAAAACTGTGTGGATGTGGTTTATACCCTCAGACAAAATTAACCATGCCATTTCTGGTGAGATTTGAAAAAAAGCTCTTCAAAACTATTCACTGTTCCAAAAGGGTTGCTAGAATTTATAAGTTGAATTCAACCATTTTTAACAAAAATTTAGCATGTAGAAATCCAAAGGACTCATATCCAGATCTGGATCTGCATAAGTAACTAAATATATACATCATGCTATGGAAATGCAGAGGGGAAAGGGAATCTAGCTTCAGAACCCTTCTTTTCAAATTCTTCATGTGAACCTGTACGGAAATTTTCAGATAGAGAATCAAAGAGTAATCGTCTTAAAACTGTAAGATCTGTTTAAGAAACTAGTATCCATCTGTTCTAAGTTCTAACAAGTAATCTCCTTTATGTAGTACTACACAAACTGAAAACACTAACTCTAATTCGCATTTATTTGTGAACCACTTCGTACCATGTTAATCTTTCTTACCCTTCTTTTCCTGGGACAAGTACAATTGACTCAAAAAAGGTTGCTGAAGTTGATATTAACTAACCAAGATGTCATTCGCCTGCAGATGCACCTGCACCTCGTGCTTGGTTTCTCATTCATTCCCACACACATACATACACAACGTTTTTTTTTTTTTTCCATTAACATGTGTGCTTTGTGGGGAGTAATTGAGGCACATAGTTGAAGAGAGAAAAGCAAGTAAAGTGCAGGTGCAAATGCAGGCAAAGGGAGCATATTGGAAGGAGAAAATAACAGGCTTGTGTTGTGGAAGCTACATGGGGCAAATGATTTGATGATAAGGATTTAATTTAAAGGGGTGGAGTGAGTGAAAATGTGGAAATTTGGAATGGAAGATGATTATGGTAATGAAGGGTTTAGCAGAAGAAAGAGGGAATGTGAAGAGTGATTAATAATGAGATTATGAAAGGATAAGGATTTGATGATGATCTCCACCATTATAAGATTTTTAGATTTTGTTGTGATGTCGAAAGTGAGAAAGAGCCGTGCACCCGCATGTCTGCCACAGAACAACCTGGTCTTACATCACGTGAAGCAAAACATCAGACCCACGTGGGATTTCATTTCTCACCATTCCCACTGCCACGCAAGAATTTACCCTCATTTTACTTATTTTTACTTTAGAATTAGAGCTTAGAGTTGTCCAAATGAATTATAATTTTTGAATCATGGTTTATTATGAATTTGAATTAGCTTGGGTTGAAATTTCAATATAGGTTTATTTTTAACTAATTTAGAATCTGACTCATCTAAGTTGAACCCGCAGTGAGTTGAATTGGCTCATCAACCCGCAAATAAAGGGTCACCAGTATTTTTTTATTAAGTTGGGTTTTGCTTTGGGTCATGTTAGGTTATTTTTTTTTACCTAACACATAGATAATTTATATTTTTGTGATTTTGGTTTGTATTTGGATTGTATTAAAGTTTATTTAGATTTTAATTAGAATTATAATTTAGTTTTGACTAAAAAAAATAAAAAAAAAATGTATTTTTTTTAATTAACTGAACCCGTGAGCCAACCCGTTTAACCCACCAACCCGTGGTGGATCGGACCAGATTCGAATTTTTTTTGGCTCGCTAATAAGTGAACCAAGTTGGATTGGCTCACTAAATGATCAACCCATAGTAAATTGAGTCGAACGAGTTATCTGTTTCGACAGCTCTAATTAGAATCCATTTTATAGTCAGACACATGTTAATTATATTTGGATGATTATGATTTTTGTATTTTTTATAATTTTATTAGATAAAAAGTAATTGTAAAGAATTATTCTATTTGTTTTCGTTCTTCTTCTCTTTCTTCTTTAAACCCGTCTTTAAAATATGCTATGTTTATCCCAATTTGTATACTATTTTAGAAAAAGTTATTATCTGAAAAACGATAGATACTACTTAACATTTATACTTGCTCACCATGATCCTCTTGCCCTTCTCTTTGCCATGAGGTGAAAAAAAAAAAAAACAGGGTGTCGTGGTAATCAAGTTCAAGAAGAAATTAATGATTATGTAGAGTTTTCAAGATAAAAATAAAATAAATATAATAAATTAATTGAAAGTTAACTTTTAATGTTTACAAATATGATCAAGGTGCATAATGACGTTATAAAAAAATACCATGATCATAATATTGACTCTTTTGAGTAAATATGCTCACTGAAAAGTAATGGACCATAGTTAACAACAATGACAAATATGATCTTATTTGAAAGGAACACAAAAAGAATCTTTTTGTTATAAAATAAAGGTAATAAGAGAGACAAAGGAGAGGAAGAATAGAGAATGAGAGAGTAGGGAGCAACTTCTGTTTTTATGTGTGTCTCATTACTGATAGGACGAGTCCTATTTATAGGTAC
>Ga0214544_1000083_pt1 | contig 120506 bp, 59 predicted proteins | sample CNSS3metaG_FD_160074 | JGI IMG/M metagenome (GOLD analysis project Ga0214544, IMG submission 160074) | Root nodule microbial communities from cowpea collected in UCLA plant growth center, Los Angeles, California, USA - CNSS3 | ecosystem: Host-associated > Plants > Roots > Nodule | place: USA...
CAATTGATATATATATATATATATATATATATATATATATATATTTGAAATAGTTATTCTTAATATAACTGTATTTGAATATTTCTTAAAACAATTTGTTCATTAATAAATTCATGTTTCTTCCACTGAACACTTCTGTTAACATGTCTATTCATTGAGTGAAAAAGTTTTTCCAGTCATATATATTGATTTTATACATAAATTAGTTAATCATGTTTTATTACATTCAAAATACACTATGTTGTTCATAGAAAGTTTGCATGAGGAAACTTCTGCTCAATAAAATACATGTTAGATGACTGATAAACTACTAAAAGAATACATATAATATAATAGCCTTGGTCTAAATCGTTACACCGTGTCTAATTTTCTTCACGCTTCATCACGACACCAAAAATTGGTTCTTACAATTTCAAGTTTTAAAAAATGACTCGAGTTTAAACCGGCCTTGAGGAGTTGCAATAACTTTTTTTTTTCAGAAAACTCAAATCTAACTTCATAATTTGATAACCACTCTTCACTGACAATAAACAAACAAAATACATCCATTTCCAGCCCTAAAGGATACTACTACTAATAGTACTTTTTGTCTTCAAATTACAACCTTTTTCTCATTTTTCGTGAGACAATTTCATACTACACACTCGAGACTCATCCTTAAACACCACCCAATTTCCCCAACCTGTCCCTTAGAATCTTCAGTCCCATGTACCTGTTACAAATACAAACATATTATTAAAGTTAATTAAAAAAATGTACATCATTCTGTGCAATGTTCTGTATTTACATACCTGCCCATCATCATCACAGTGGCTTGAGGATTGGTTCCTGGCGACTCAGTAAACGTGGAGCCATCAACCACACGGAGTCTATCAACACCAAGAACCTTATACTCAGAGTCTACTACTTTCCCCACATGGCACCCACCATGGTAGTGCCAAATAGTGATCACAGAGTCTCTACAAAACTGTTCCAGCGACTTTGTGTCATTCGCATGTTTGGGTATGAGGTTGATATTTGCCTGCACAGTGATGTTCAACATTTTCTCTGCGCTTTCTTTGTCGCACATGGTGTAGTTTGTCACGTGCTGCGACTGCACAACCTTTATCGCCAAGCGAATACCCTCCACGCAGCGCTTGAGATCATAAGGGTGGCTGAAATAGTTGAAGGTAACTGCAGGGTTGTCCTCCACGTTAGTGTTTATCAACCTCAGTTCACCTGTTGACCAAGGATTCGCAACTTTTGACAGTATGAACCCTCCCCTGAATGCTTCTATCGGTATATCTTTCTTGCTCTTCACAAAAGCCTCAACAGCTTCTCGTGATCTTTGCTTTGGTGGGATTGTGGATAGCTGCCCAATCTGTTTTTTTTTTTTCCAAAAGTAATTGCATCATTTCCAATAACACGCTCTAAGTTTCTAACATTATCAGTAATTATGTAACCAAATTTAGCGAATAAAGTGCATACCTCTGCGGACAAGATACCATGGTGGCAGTGAATGCTGTCTTTGGACTGGCTAAAGCCACAACTGGTCTCAATGTACACACCCAGATTGGTTATACCTACAGTTTCTATGAGTGACTGCTGAACCGGTCTCTTTGAAGGGACAAAGATTGTGTTCATGGGGTTATCGGCCATGCCTTTACCAACAAATTCATTTTCAAGCACTACAGGGATGTTGAATTTCTGAAGCTCTTCTCTGGGGCCGATTCCACTGAGAAGTAGCAATTGAGGAGTGCCGATTGCCCCACTCGACACAATCACTTCACTCTGTCTCCCACTCCCCAGAAATGCCTGATGCTGTTTTCCATTTTCATCCTTGAAGATAACCCCAATGGCTTTTGGTTTTGTTCCTGCATCACCATTTTCATTTTCAGTCATGAGACAGTGATTTTAAGAAACAAAACATCGTTAGAAGTGTTTGTTTGTTACATGTTCATCGTACCTGTGGTGTCAAAAACAATCTTTTGGACAGTGGCATGGACGAGGACAGTGAGTTTCTGAGGATTTGCAGAAGCAAGCAATTCAGCGGCGGTGTGGCGGCGGCCAAATCTGTCAAAAATGGTTCCGCCAACTTTGGTTCCGTACTTGTGATCATAGGTGAATCCATTAAAGGGTGAGACACCAGCATCTAGAAGGCCGTCTCTAACTGCTCTCTGCCAATGTGAAAACTTTGGACGATGAACAACCTGCTTCTCCACCCATGGATAAGACTCGTTCACCAGCTGTGTATCCCACCCCACCTTTCTTATGAATCTGCAATTTAGTTTTCAAAATCTTCAGAAAACAAAAAACATGTTTCATACTACAAACTATCTATGTACCATGTCTTTTCTTGTTTCAGATAATTTATCATAGTCTTTCAAGCACATTTTATTATTAATTAAATATCCTGAAAATTATTAATGTTGAAAAAAATATATATATATACGTACCCTGTTTAAAATGAGTGAAAAAAAATGGGTAAATTTCAAAATAGAAAAATGATTTTTTAAAAATTAAATTTTGATAAATTTTTCTTATAATTTGATGCGTATTTTTTAAGTGTTTTTTTTACTTTTTATTTTCTTATTTTTTAATATTTTTAAATTAATTAAAAGATGACATTTTAAATTGTAAAACAAAATTGTTTTTTGTCAAATGTATTATTATCCTTCAAAATAATAGTGTGATTATTTTATTCATTCTGAAATAAGTGTTGTTTTAGTATTTGTTTTTAATAAACATTTTTTAGTGGTTCGTTGACATAATTTGATTGATGTCATAAATGATTTTAGAATTTGAGATTCTGTTAATCTTTCTAAACAATATACATTATACTAAAATGAAGGGAAAACATTTATATCATTATTGCTTTAAATTGTTTTTAAAAAATATAAAAATTGATTATGTATTTATTAAAAGAATTGTTTAATTTTCTTAACTAGTCTCCAACGATTTGTTTGGATCATAAGTAAATTAAGGATAAAAAAATATGAGTGGAAAATAAAAAGAATAAAAAGAAAAGAAAATGGAATTAAAAAGTATTTTATTTAGATGGATATAGACAAAAAGGAGAAGATAAAATAGGAATAAATAAATTATATCAAAATATTTATACTAAATAAAGTTAACTATATATTTTTAAAACTTTTAAATTTTTTACCCAATTTTTTCTCAACATTAAAGGTTAAATTATTTTAAAATATTTATTAAATTTTATGTAATAAGAAAAATTCTTTGAATTTTCAAAGCGGTAAATAACCAAAAAAATGCACATAATATTTCCGAATTATGACTAATGCTACATAACATTTATATATCATAGAAATACCATATTAATTTTTGTTCTTATAATTTTACATATATACAACTTTTATCCCTGATAAATTTTAATTTCATATTTAATTCTAAAATTTTATAAAATTAAACAATAGTATTTTGATTTACATATTAAAAAGTTAATAATATGTTAACAATAACATAAAATAAAATTGCTTAATTTTTTAAAAATTTGAAAAACCCGATCTACCATTAAAATTTTGTGGACCATATAAAAGTGGATTTGAGTATATATATATTTGTCACTTTTTCTCCGTGGATGTTGAATAACATTGACGGGTCCATGTAAGCATCAAATAGCAACACTAATAAATAAAAATTGAAATGAATGAGTGTAATTGTGATTTTGCAACATGTGAATTCAATGACTATTCCCAGGAACAGGGATCCAACATGCATCCTTAATGATTTTTACCAAAACATAAAACTACCCCACAATATATTCAATGTCTGTTTTGTGTGTGGTCTCTTTTCTTCCCTTCCTTTTCTTAAGATCTGACACTCTCACCTAACAACTTACATTGCATAAAATAGAGCTACCAAGGTACATACAACGGCATTTAATTCATCAACTTGGAATTTTGTCAAATTAGACGCAGTCTTTTATATATCATCGTCATTCTGTTAGACCCCATAAAATCCTCAAACCCATTTAAGATATACCAATTAACCTAATTTCTCTAAAAGAAGTATTTTTTTTTTTTAGAAATAGGTTATACTAAATATACCCTTATGGTCATTGTGTTATTAGGTTAAGAAATTTAAATTTAACTCAAAAGTAAGTTTTTGAGATACAAGTTTTAAATAAAAATTCAGTGGGTAAATTTGGATTGAATGCCATGGTCTGCTTTGGGGGAGTAGATCAATGGCATTCGCTTTCACCTTGGTCCATTGTTTAATCAAATATATAGGTGTGTACCTTTGTTTTTGGGTGGGTGGTGGTGTACATAATGTTAACCCCACACACACACAATTTCTTTGGGAAACAATAATCAACAACTAATAACGATAATGGGAGAGAAGGGAGAAAAAAACACACACACATTATTGAAGTTTTGAATAAAATTATGTTTGCACGTAAACACATAATTGGATTTAAAATGCTGTACTTGATTGTTGGAACAGAAAACTAGTAATAATAATAATACTAAAACAATGTCACATTATAGAAAATAATGAGTATTAGACAAATCTCATCAATGTTATTTCATTCATGGAAGCTTAAAGCATTAGTACGAATATTATCAATAATCTACGTAAGTTAGCATGTCAATTTATTTTTTGTTTGAATTGATCTATCAGGAGAATAAAAATGGGTGTTACCTACGGAATTAAATGGGCATGACTCCTATTTTTAACTCTCATCTTTTATTCTATGACGTGATTTAGTGTAAATCATTAATTAATATATTACTATTTTTATGTTTGAAAGAATGAAAGTAAAAAAATGGAAGTCTTAGTATATAGGATTATTTCTTTTAGCAGGGCAATTTAGTTTTTGTTTGAATTTACGTAGAGGATAAAGGTTGGTGTTACCTAGGGTTTGCTCGGGTGTAGAAGCCAGCGTTAATGGAGCTGCCACCTCCCAGAACCCTTCCTCTTGCATTCAAGACTCCATCGGTTGAAATGAAGTACTGAGAAGCCGAAGTTGGTGAAGTGTCTGCCAAAGCTATGTGAAAGTTTTGCAGGAATGACACATTGGGGTTGTTGAAAGGGACTCCTCCTCTTTCCAGCACCAGAACTTTGAATTTCTGAGACAGAGTTGCAGCCAATGGACACCCTGCAGTGCCACCTCCCACTATTATATAGTCATAACCACCATTGTCCCAAGACTCCATTGAACTCCCTCTCCTGATAAATGGGTACTCACCGTTCCAATTCCGCTTACCTGCAACCATAACAACAAGGAGAGTGAAGGTAAAAGGTTGTCTTATTGTATATTACAGAACATTGTTGTCTATCATCTATAGTGAAATACCAGAATCATTGTGTTTGAGATTGGTTTGTGTGAATGTAAGAATGTGAATAAAAAGTTTAGAAAGTAGAGCAAATGATTAGATATGGAATAAACCTTGAGAATGAGGTAGATGGATGAGGAGACATGGAAGTAAGTAAAGCAAGAATTTGAGTGCACCAATGGACGCCATTGGAGTCTCAGAAAAGCAGCTTCTTCAACCTCTAAGTGGCTGTCTCTGGTTGGCCTTCTCTTCTGTGTGCATGTGCATCATATAAATATTCTCAAATGTCCCCACTACTCTGTTCTTTGAGTAAACACACATATTTTTAAGAGAATGTTAACTAATGTTTTATGAATCAAATCCGTTTGTGATATATTGAAAACTAAAATATTAAGAAAAACAAGTTATTAAATATAAAAAACATCAAAACTCTAAACCCTGATCTTAAATTCTAAACTTGATTATCTATTATTTAATAGTATAATTTTTAACCGAAAGAAAAACATTATAGTAATAAAGTGGTGAAATTTAGGTTTAGAAAGAAGTGAATAAGAATGAAATAAAAGATGAAAGATAGCAGTTAATGGTAATGAATGTAAGTCTCCCGTGCTTGTTGAGAAAGGGTGAAACAGCATCTGAAGAAGGCATTTAATGAAGAAATGAAGGTGAAGGTTTTGGGAAGAATCTGACCGTTGGATTTGGCTACCTCTGCAAACTTATCCACCACTTTTATAACAAGCCAGCTCACTCACCGGCACCACCAATAAAGCTCCATATTTAATATTCTACCAAATATATCAAAATTCTCTCTCTCCATTCATGCTCTTCTTTTCTTTTCATTGCTCCTTTAATTTTACTTTATTACAATCATAAAATCCACCAATTCAATGTTGGAAGTCTCACGACAATAAAGACAATGGAAATTTACATTGTTATGTAAATGATGTAAATCCCAATCTTGTAAATTAATTTTGTAAAATTCAAGTTTAATTTTTAACATTAGAATTAAAAATTCATTTGATATGATAAAACTAATTTATGGTATATAAATGAATGTAAATTTAATCTTAAAAATCTTTCTCAATTTTTTCTTTTAATGTTCCTTACATAGAAACAATCAAGTGTAGACGTTCAGTGTTGGTGTATAATTATCACCGCACATGTCAAATGTAAATAAATTTTCAATATATAATAATTTTATGTGGTTGTCTTAAAGATGGAAATTGACAGATCAGAATCTGAATTTAAAGATTTGCGTTAAAATATTAGTGATTTAATAAATTTAGAAATAAAAAGCATATATCTGAACCTTGGTTTTTTTTCCTCCAAAATGTGTCTCCCGCGCATACTCTGAATAGAAAAATTTATTTGGGTGATCATTGCCTGTGTTATTGGTGGTTCTGTTTATCGGTTGACTGGTAATACATCAAGACAAAGGAGCCCAAGAACAACTATTAATGACCCATTATTTTAGCTTATCTACTTCTAGCGTTTCATATAATTAATCACGAAATTGATTTAGCTGTATTAGGTATTAAAAGCATTTAATCACAAATAAGTAGATCAATAATCTCAGTACTGCAGAATCGTACATACACTCTTATTATACATACAAACCAAATCATTACCCGTGTATTTGGATCGAGTTAGAAAAATTAAGTTTGGTCGAACAAACATTAAAATCTGATGAATGGATAAATTTTATTATTTTGCTTTAAAAATAATTTATGTTTGAAATTAAATGAAACAGAATAAAAATTTGTTAAACATTTGTGATTTTCAATACAAAATAAATTTAGTTTTGAACTTCTAAACTGAAAGTCAAATACACTGCAGCTGCTGCATGCAACCAGACACAAATTTGAATTATTTGTTATGTTTCACCAAACACTTACATAGTATTTATCGTACCAACAATTATGCAAAAATTAAAAGACAGGAGGAAAATTAGACACTACAAAACTCTCCTACAAGTTGCCCAACTGTGTCCAACTCATGTACATCATTAATAAATACAAATATATATAATAATCATTCCTTTATATATGGTTGATTTTGTTGATACAATTAATCATCAATATCTCCTATAGAATTTGTTTAGACAAATATCAGAGTGTATTTGTTATTTGTTGGGTTTATAATATTTTTTTTCGTCTTTATGAATCCATTTTCATTGCTTCTTCTTTACCCACGTTCTGTGTGTGCTTTAGTCATATAAGTTGGAACACCAAATAATCATTGGCTTGTGTATGTTTACTTTTTTCTAGATGAAGAGAAATGTGAATTCATCTGAAAACATGGGTGTGGAGTTATGTTTCTGATCCACACAACAACATATTTGCATGGTGCATTAGTTCCATTTATCTAAACACTAGGATTTGAATACATTGGTTCAAATTGATGTTGAGAATTATTAACTTGCACATGCTACACGCAAGTAGACATGAAAAGTTGAAATACAAAAAAAGAAAAAGTAGGAGTTATTACTAGGAAAGTAGTTGAATCAAAGTAGAATTATGCCACCCACGACCTCTTCTCAGATATGTAAATTAAGTATGTTATCATGTCTGTCACATTTCTATATTTAGCCTCTACTTCTTCTGAGATAAAAAAATAAAAAATATTGGAGTTAGAAGTTTAACAAGTTTCTTAAAATGAAAAAAAAAATAGAGATTTTCTTTTAGGGTGTCTGAAAAATAGACGGTATTTTCTTTAACAGTTATATATTTATAATAGATAAGAAAGATTTTTGTTGTGTAATCGGAACTCAACTGAGTTGTTAGGAAGATAGTTTATAACGATTTATAAATAATTAAGGTACGTAGGTTGTTTTTATATTTTAGGATCGATTTTAATTTAAATTTATAAAAGTGGATTTGTTAATTTTTTATTTTTTTTTACAAAATAGGGTCAAAGACAGGTGAAGTTGTCTTTCACCCAACCAGTTTTTATTTTTTATTTTTAAAAATAAAGTTATGTCATAAAAAATCGATTTTTATTAATGTAAAAAATGAAATCGTCTTCCTAATGATGATTTTATTTTTCAATTTTTTTTTTATTTTGGTCGCGTGTTGGTATTTTTCTGTTTTCATGTTCAACATCGTATAATATGACATAAACATGGACAAACAATGTTTAAAAAACAATCACGTTTGTTTTAGATATCGGATTTGAGAAGTTGCTGAATAACATTTTCTATTACTCCTTGTTTGTATTTACATTTGTCGCAGCGAAATTACCGATTTTACTACATGTTTGTTTTCTTAGTCACTCTATTTTTGCTTGTATGTACATGTCTTTTGCTCGGTTTATATTATAAGGATAAGGGCTTCGAAAAAGTATCAATTTGGAGAACAATAAATTAACGAACTCATTTTTACAATTTTGAGTTAAAATCGATCCAAAATAAATAAAAAAAAACTATAATATATGAAAAATGAAAAAATTGTATTTCCTTTTCCAAATTTAAAAATATTTTTCCATACATGTTTATACGATAACCACTAACCAAATAAAAAAATAATAATTAGTTATTTATTCGTACACATACGGCTTCCTTTGTATTTTATGATCTTCCTTCAATAAATTCAAGGACATGACATCTTCTTCCCACGTATGACGGTAACAATATTGCCGATAAAAGACATCCAAAGGTTGTATTGCAGTTATACCCCACATGATTTATAAACCTACTTTCAAATTATTTATGTTGTGCACCCTACGTATATAAAGATGTAAAAGTAAGTTTTAATTGATCGGTGAGAAAAAAATATATCATTTTAAACATCAGTCAAATTGATTTGACTTATTTAATATGCACGAATTCCGTTTAAATCGGAGTCAACTTAGTTTAAATCGGAGCCACCTATTTAATATGTAAATGAACGAGGTTAAATTAAAAAGAGGATGACTATTAGAGATGATAAATAAATTTGTTTACGTGGGTATTATCCGAACTCGTTTTCATTTTAACGGGAATTTCTGCATTGACTGGGTATGGGAATCTCCGATTTTTTCGATTGGGTATGGGGATGGGAATGAGATGAATATATCTCCGCTATAATACCCGTCCCCGCCATATCTTCATCCTCATTTAAATTATTAAAATATTCACAATTAATTAAGTAATCATATATATATATATATATATATTCTTTCTATTTTTTATTTCTTCTAAATATTTAGTTTGTCATGAAACTTATTCGCATCTCCAATATATTTTTTATCTTATCATAACCTTTATGTAATTATGTTAAAATGGTGTATATCAGTTAAAAAAAAAATATGTCTAACATTTGAATATTTATATTATTTTTTAATATTTTTATTTATTGTGTATTTTTCTTTCACATGAAAATGATTAATACTCTTAATTTAAGTGTTTAATAGCAAAAACATTTCATTTACTAAATAATATAAAAAAATATTTATTATTATTAATTTTTGTTTCATTTGAAGAACTTTTTTGTTTCGTTAAAACAATTTTTGTTATTTCTTAATCATTGAGTATATAAGTTGATATTTGAAAAGTTTTCTTAGATGTCTGAGATATTTTTCGTCTTATCATACCCTTAATTATACATTTGTTTTTATTTGCGCAATTTCTTCCCATAGTCTCCAAATTGTTTATAAGACACACATTTGTTAACCTTTTAATATTTTTATTTTTGTTTATTTTCATTATGTAGAATACTATTTCGATAAATTTTATCTAATTATTTTTTATTTTCTAACTCATTACAATCATACTTTAATTTTTTTCACTATAATTGTATAAATAATTTTTATTTACTAAAAATTAAAAATTTAACGTAATTGCCATGAATTTTTTTTATCACCATATTGAAGTTTAAAAGATACAAGATCTATGATAAAATTTTATTATGTTTATTATTTGTTCTTTGCGTCATTTTTTGATCAACCATTGAGTATATATGTTGATATTTGAAAAGTTTGCTTAGATCTCTAAGATATTTCTCATCTTATCATACCCTTAATTATATATTTGTTTTCTTTTGTGTGATTTCTTTCAATAGTCTCCAAATTGTTTATAAGACACACATTTGTTAATTTTTTAATATATTTTTTTTATTTTCATCATGTAAAATACTATTTCGATAAATTTTATTTAATTATTTTTTATTTTATAACTCATTACAATCATACTTTAATTTTTTTCGCTATAATTGTATAAATAATTTTTATTTACTACAATATAAAAATTTAATGTAATTGCCATGAATATTTTCTTACCACCATCCAACATATATTGTGGTTCAAAAGATACACGATCTATGTTAAAATTTTATTATTATGTTTATTATTTGTTCTTTACATCATTTTGATCAAGTGATGTATTATAACTTTTATTAGTGTATAAAAAACAGATTCATTATAATTTAAAAAAATTGAAGTAAACAAACATTTAAAATATATTTTAATTTGAATTTTTTTCCTTTTATATATATTTTTTTAAATATTTTTAAAATTTATCAATTAGGTTTCATTAATGTTTGCAAATTTAATAAATATTTTGGTTCTCATTAAATGTTATTTGGTATTCTAATTTAAAATGTAAACAATTATAATTTATTTCAAAGTATTTGATATCGAAGAAACAAGCATAGTCCTAATATTAAATATTTGATAATATTATGTTTTCTTTACCGTAATTTTTTATTATTTTATAAAAATTAATTAAAATTAATATTAAAGTAATAAGAAAATAGGTACGGGTATGTGTACGAGATTATATCCATTACCCGGTGGGAATTGGGATGAGTATGAGATAGTAAAACTCGTTCCCGTCCCGTTGCCATCCCTACTCGTAATTCAGTCACAACAATATATTATTATCTTTTCATAAATTATTTATTATAATTATTTAACAGTAGGTTGACAATATAATATTTTTTAAATATTATTTGATTGAATGTTTAATTTATTTGTTTATTATTTTACGTATATTAATACTTAAATTTCAATTATAGTGTAATGTTTGATGAAACATGTAAACATTTTATTTTTTACTATTAAAAATAAATTGATCAACTCAATAGATTGAGTAAAAAATTTATGTCTTAGAAAAAAGTAAATTAGATCGAATCAAGTCATTTTTATTTTAATATGTAATGAGTCCATTTATGTGAACTAGATCGACTTATTTTGAGAATTCTAACTATCAACATATATTAAATAAAAAATTATATTATATATACCTGTTTTAGTTACTTATTCCGTATTATTATACTTGTTTGTTCCCATCCATATTTAGCAAACAAAATATGATGAATATTCTTATAGAACTTCTTTGTTGAGCCAAAAATATATGGGAATTTTATTTTGATCACTTTAATCTTTTTTGGTCAAAACTTAGTAATTGATTTGATTTGGGAGGTAACAGTGCACATATCATATGTCATCATATCCTTGTCACCTTTATAACTGTGAAAAATTAAACGTCTTTGCAAAGATTTGTGAATGTGCTGTTTTTATTCATTTGCAGTGCAACCCTTAACGCAACACGCATTTGAGCCTGAGTAATAATAATTCATGTCTAATGAAATTTATGATATTCACGTTCCTTGCACAAATTCAACATAAATACCACTGAGGCTTCAAACACAAAACAACAAATATGCACGTACACACATACTATTGCATATGCATTATCAAATATGTTATCTTAAGTTCGAACAAATGATATCATTAAGATTAGATATTGTATTTAAGATATTATTTAAAAAATAAACTATATTTAAATTATTTTTAACTTTGATCTCAATTCATAAATGATATGAATCGATACAATTTTAATTTTTTATAAAATATCTGAAATTTTGTCTAAAAAAAGTCAAATTTTATTATTTTAATAGTTGAAGTTAGTAAAAAAAAAAATTGTTGTGAATGACTAATGTAACTTAAATACCTATTTTAAAAATTAGTGGACAATACATTTACATACAGGACAGTATATTATTCGAAGGTATTTTGACACCACTATCTTTTTTACTACCATTTGACACAATTCTTCATTACTATTCACTTTCTCTTCCTTCTAAAATTATAAAAATTAAATTTTATGAAGACTATTTTACCCAAAAAAATTGTCAAATAGTCGTCAAATGGTGTCAAATAACCTTTTTCCTTGCTCAAAATATCCATTGACAATTAATCTGTATGCGAGATGATTGGGAAAGGAATATATATATATATATATATATATATATATATATATATATATATATATATATATATATATTGGACAAGAAGATAAGAAAGCAAAAATAAAAAAAATTAATTTTTTTTAATAATAACATTAAGAAGAAGGTGATATACGGGATTTCATGACTTAAGGGGTGCAGGAAGAAAAAGGGGTGCAGAAAGAAATGCTCAAATTTCTGTAGTGAGACAACTTAACAGTGGTACGAGCCCATATGTGAAGTACTCGGTCCAAAAGTTATTGAGTTTGCTTATGTATCAAGAGCTTCTTCTAATACATTGAGCCACACACAATTGGGTTTTGCACCCCATGATTGCAATTTGGATCACGCAATACGAAAATATAATTATTTGAAAAACATTTTCATATTGTACATAGTGTAATACACTCTTAGATTGCATAATTTTAAATATTTTGTAAATTATACAATTCAAAATACGTTATTGAATTTGAGTTGCACAATTTACAATATATTTTTTAATCATACGATTTAAAATATTTTTTATTCATCCACAATTTTAAAAAAAAAATCATACCTATCAAAATGAAAAGAAAGAAGGAATTGAACAATTAAAAGCAATCAAGTAACATGATACTTTGACACATAATACATTTATTATTTTATTTATTCTTCATTCTATGTCTCATTTTCCAACATTTTGTCAATATTGGTTTCAATGGTTTCACAATTACCAACACAACATGATTTGGTTAAAAAGATAACTTTCTAACATTATGATTAAAAAATACAATTCACTTTGTTATGTTCATTCATATATTTTGCATACATATACTTTGTTTATAAACTATATTGAACTTGATGACATATCCAAACAAATTCCCATGGTCTGATCGTTGCTTTTGTTTTGCATCAATAAACATATTTATTGAGTTTTATTTTTCTAAATCTTCTTATTAGATCCTTAAAAATTTGCTGATAAATTGCTCCGTTTATCGATTAAATAATAATACACAAAAAGTATCCTTTTGCTTTCATCTTTAAGCTAAAGTCTACCAAATTGAATATATTATATTACTTTTGTAATCAAAACATATCAACATAACATTATAATTAAAATCTTTAAATTTAAAAATCAAGGTTCTAGACAGAAATATTTACCCAACTTTAGATATTTCAAAAAGTAAAAAAAAAAAAAAAACTAAAGTTAATATTTCAAAGGTTAGAAATTAAAACAAAGAATCTGATAATTTTCTAGAGATTAAAAACACCATTAACTCGTAACCTTACCAGTACGGTTCCTGTATCACTATATATAAAACATTGAATATTAATAAATTGTATAATAAATAATAACTATTTTAAAATATTTTCTTAGAGTACAATAATTTGAACCAAAATAAAAAACTAAAATGTAACCTGGATTGAATTGAATTCATCCATAAAATATGTGAAAATGTTGCATTGAAGGAACATGTCACGAACACATAAAATAAATCCAACCAAAGTGTTCTTTCTTCTACCACGTTTTTTCTTTTCAGACAGCTACCTCAAAGTATTCTCTGCTTTTATGGAGTAAATTGCCCCTCCATTGAAGCAAAAGCAAGCTCAAGTTGCAATTGCGTGCTCATGCTTCCACAACCCTTCAATTCAGCTTTTCATTTGCATGCGCAGTTGGATTTCTCTAGGGTTTGGTGGTCACGGATCAAATAAGCTGAGGCTAAGGTCAGTAGAAAAATTTCGAATTTCCTGCCCCAATCAATAATCCATTTATTCTCCATTTCTTTTGCCGATTCCTGAGTCGAGGGTCGTTGTAAATTTCTCATATTGACTGCGGATTCTGTTAAATATCGAATTGGGGGTACCCTGCATTCTATGGGGGTGCCCGATAATTTTGTCTATCTAAAATCTGTTTTACAATTCACAATTGCAATGTCACTGTTAGGAAGTGAAAATTGTGTTTATGCGTAGGTAATGGTATGACCCCCCTACTGAACCTTTACTAGCGTTCATAAGCATAGTTGCCTGATATGATTTGTGGTAATGCAGCAGAATGTGTATATATTGCTCCAATTGTGGTTAGAATCGCGAGAACAATATGGTGTTTTATGAATTGTGGAGTAGTGAGTGGGTGAAGTAATAGTACTGTGGAAGTCTGTGACATACAATACCTGTTCAAGGGAAGGAGGAGAAGTATTTATATGTTCTTTTTCTTTGAGTACTTTAGTGATCAACCTGAACAGATGAATTCTTGATTCTTGTATGGCATTGGCATATGCTTCAGATTTATAATTTTGAAATTGATTAAATATGTTTTTAGTCTTGAACTTTGGACATAAAATTGAAATTTCTCTGTCCCAAACTTTGATACATTTTGGTGAGCACACTTAAAAAATGAATGGATATAGTCATCATAACCTAACTGTGTTAAATTTTATTATGTATCAAACGTGTTTTAGTATGGTGTTTGAGTTGTTTACACCATTTTGACGCATTTCAACTGAAATGCCAGTTTGGAACACTATTTAACAAGCCCAAAAAGTGAACGTCATTAAATTGAAATGACTATATCTATTTATTTCTAATGTTTGGAAACCAAAATATATCATAGTTTGGGATGAAGACAAATTTCAAATTTGCGTAAAAAATTAGAAACTAAAACCATATTAACCCCTTTGAAATTATTACTCTGCATAAAGTTAGTATTCCAACAAAAGGGTTGCCATAAACTTGTGATTTTCCTTCCAGTTTGGGCAGGTGAAGAGAATGATCCTCGCAAAGCAGTACCGATGCATACATTCATCTAGCTGCCAATGCACCAAAGGGCATTTAACTGAAGATGTGATATTCTTAGTATTTTATCACTTGAATTGGAATCCAAAGCTAATTGCTACACTGTCATGTGCATGCAAATGGTTCGATGATTTTGCGAAGCGAGTTCTGTGGAAAGAGTTTTGTCGAACAAGAGCTCCAAAAATGATGCTTGATCTGCAGTCTAGTGGCAGTCACAGTGTTGATGGGAACTGGAGAGCCCTAGGGAAGTTGCTTATCTACTGTGCAGGAAGCAAGAAAGGTGGTTTGTTCACCAACATTCACATCCCTGGTCATTTTGTTTATCAGACACGGTTTTCTAGAACATCTGGAAGGAGTTTTCTCTTACCACAATGCAGAACTGATGTTTTGTATGTATCTGATCCTTGCGAGCATCTGGACCAAGGTGAAGAGGGGGACATAGGGTTCTTCCGAGGAGTTTTTAAGTCATTTTCAGCTTCAAAGGTGAAGAAAATGCTTATCAAGAGAAGTGCCAAGTTCCATCCAACAGAAGTGTGTCCTTATTGTAAAGCAAAGTTGTGGAACATGCTGCAAGCCAATATGATTCCTCAAAGTGCTAGTTGCAGGTTGGGTTCCTATGAAGATTGTGTCGAGTATTATGTATGCCTAAACGGTCACATGCTTGGCTTCTGCACCCTGTTACCATTGTCTGATTCTGAAGAAGCATCTGAGTTGGTGTAATATAAATGATTCTCTGGTTTTTTCTTGTATCTGTAAAACGCAACTTTCTCTCCTGTTTATGTTTTCTTTTTTTGTTTCAATATAAAATGAAAATTGAGGCTGGAAATTTATTTGTGCATAGAAGGGTATGTTTTCTGTCACTTTCCATAATTCAGAGACAAATCAAAGTGGTCTCACAGAATGAACATTTACATGATATCTTTATGTTATTGTTTTGAATGATTTTTCAACGATTTCAAACAAAATACTTGATTTCATTACTTCAATTATTAGAATTAAGTCATATCTTCAATGTAAATGTTCATTTTATCTTCCACTTAAAATCTAAATCATAAAATCTTAAGATTTTTGTTCCTTGAAATCCCTATCCTCACTTCTCATAAATGTTTCCAAAGTATATTAAAGTTTCACCAATTCTTTCAAATTATTTCATATATCTCAAATCATATGGTAAAATCTCAAGTATTTGAAAATAAAATGAAAATTTAAGAGTTGGGAAAGTAATTTTTAATTATTAAAAGTACTATTAAACATACCAATTAAGATTAAAAAAAAAATCCAGAAGACATTTCCTAGTAATGTGTATTGTTGAGTTTCGTCTAAGTTGATACATTTATGGAGTATGATCCATCACTCTTTTTATGTCATGGCAGTAATTTAAAAGTATTTTTTTTTAATATTTCTATTTAGACGTGTAGACAAACATTTCCATAATTTTTTTTACATAAAAAGTTGATTTACATATTATTTAATTAAATTATTTGGTATAATTTTCTAAATTTTTATTTTTAATTTGTATATAAATTTATTTAATTTTTGCTGTCGTACTTTTTTATCTTCCAAAAATAACTTGCGAAAGAATTTTTTCTAAACAAACTATTATTAATCAAGTTACTCTTCACTTTCAAACTCTAATAACAAAATTATGCTTTCAAATTCTTTTTAAAATCCGATCAAATGTATCAAACTAAAAGAAGGTTGCAAAATTAGTAAACTATCAACCATTCGCAAGTTCTATGTCTAGTAAACTATCAAGTAACCAATGGATCGTTGAAATATCAATTTGTTAAAAATGAACATAAACAATTTGAGTATTCAAAAAGTTATTTTGTACCTTATCCAAGTATTATAGCGTAGACATGTTCACAAATTACAGTTCAATTTTTCGAACGCGTACTTGTTAACTACACAGTATACAAAACCGTGCTTGGTATGCCAAAGCCAAATAAGATGATAGAAGTAAGCAGTTTCTACTTTAAACATCGTATTGCATGATAACCAATTTGGCAGCAAACATAATCTTACATACAGTTGCATCAGTCAAAATCTTAAAAATCTAATATAAACACACGACTCCAACATTTAAACTTTCAGAAAGATACACTCAGACCACATTCAACTCTTACACACAAGATTGAATGCACTGCTAGTATAAAAAAATCACAACCTAACTTCCCATATTAACTAAAGAACCTAACTGGAAGACTTGCATCATACCTTTCAATGTCTTTAAAAATGATCACAAGTCATAAATCTGCGAACAAGAAAAAACCCTGCAAGACCCTACCACCCTTCAACAGAATAGTTTGCTTTTCAGTTAGATAACTACCTTTACCTACTCTTCTTTTAATTGACTGATATACTCGGATGAGTCAGTTCTATTACCCATAGAAGTCACACGAGAAGAAGAACTCGATGATGTAACTCTACCAGAAGGAACAGGCCTCTCATAGCGTTTTGATGAATTTCCACTATGGTCATCGGCTGCAGCATTCTGTGCCTCCTCTGCTAGTTTTCTCATAAGGTTCATGATAATTGGAACAAACTTGCTAGACAAGGAGATGAGTCCTGGAAGCTGAAAGAAAAAGGGAACATTAGGATACTAAACACATCCTGTAAAACACAAGCTACTATGGTACATACATGCTCTACTGTATCTATTGCACCGGGTTTGGTAGAAGTGCGAAACACAAGAGAATGAAATCATATGGCAAACCACATGTGTTACTTATACATAATTTTGATTAGTGCAAGAATACTGTAGTCTGGAACTTGTTTCAGGAAACCCTTGCAGGAGTATGTAAACATTAGATGGGGTCTGTTTTTTACAAGGTATTGGTTTGCAAGTTTCAGTTTGTTTTAATGCTATATTTAATTGATAAATGCAAGTAATCCAGCATGTACGGTCATGTCCAATGGGTTGATTAACCTCTTTTCTGAAACCAATATCAGGGGAAGCCCAGAAATGTTACATATCTTACATGAAAAAAATCAAGACAATATTTTATATCCAGTAAAATGTATCGTTTAAAATCTTTCGTGAAGGTCAATTACACCTTCCCTGAAATTACTCCAACAGCTGAACCCAATATAGTAGGTAACGGCTCGTTAGCTGAACTAGATACTAATTGTCACAGCTCAGAAGTAAACTTAATAAACAGGATAGAAAGAACTAACAACTATAAAAAATCTAAGAATGAACAACAAATCATAAGAGATACTCACAGCTCCATTTTGAAATTCTCCCGCAACGTCAAGCTGCACCCATAGGGCTTTCAAGAGAAGATAGCCAACAAAGATGACACCTATATACAAGGGATTTCTGCCATACAGAGAAGCAAACTTGGGTGAAACCAATTAAAGTAAATAGTTGGATAAAAGTCAAGAAATTTCTGTAGGTTTGAACATTCTTATGTTTTTGAAAATGCCCATTTAATAGTTGATGTAAAACACAAATTATGGAGTTTATTCGGGTACACTTCTCTTTGTGTGGGTGCAGTCACCCCTTTACAATTTGTCGTTAATGAGTACCGGTAGCTTCATAAATACAAGGCAGTATAAATAACAATATCGTAAGCTCTTTTTTGTATTTTATGGATGCTAAATGTATCTAGCAAGTTAGCAGCAGTTCCAAACATGCCATTCCCGAGGTTTTGGGACAAGTAAGGAGGGCACAGCCCTTTGGCAGATTGCAATATATGTTGTTGATTGATCACATGGTTAGAAAGCAGTAAGAGAATTTTAAGGATGTTCTAGTTAGTTTGTTATGAGATAAACTGGTCTTTTGACCTCCTTATGGGGCTCAACCTAATGGTTATTTCAGTGAGTTTAATTAGGGTACATGCAAACAGAGAAGATAGATGGAGATTAAGAGCGAATAAAAACGGAGCCTTATTTTCTTTCAAAGGAAGAAGTTAGAAAGATATCAGGTAGGTAAAATTAGCATCCACCTTAAAACTGTCATAAATTCATTAAATCCAAGAATAAGCAAAGCAACAATTGCCCATGGTGGAGGTAACCAATTGTTGCTACGATTGTTTGCTTCCTGAAATTAAAAAGAAATTTCATCATCAATATGTTAGTAAAACGTTTGATCAGTAACTAAACAATATGGTACCATAATATTCATCATAATTTTTATCAAACCAATTATGTCCCCTGGTTTGCAAGCAACAATGTAACCTTTACACACGGATATTAATTAAAATAAATTAATAGCATTTATATTTCAAATAATTTTTATTTAATATTTTTCCTATGAATAGAAGAACCTTGAAAGTCATAAAAAGAATGGAGAGAATATCATGCCTGTGCAGCAATGGCCTGAGACACAGTATATTCTGTCTCTATCTTGAATTGCCTCCACAATGATTTGCACTGGACAGGTGTGATCAATGTTTTAGTGGATGGGACCTTCAAAGAAAATTAAAACACAACAAATGATCAGTCACAAGGATAGAAAATATTCCCAAATCATGAGAACGTGCAAGATATCTAAACACCAACATTCTTTAGCCTAAAATACACACTAAGCAATTCAGAAGAAAGCACTAAGTAATTTTCTATATATTTTATTTATGTTAGGAATGAAGGACCATGTAATATTAAACTTTAAGAGCAAATCCAAAGATAATATCAGAAACTATCTTAATAGAGATATGACTGTTGTAGTCCTTATAAGTTTAGGACAACTTTCACTTCACAAAGTGGTTTTGTGGAGTTAAGTCTAAGCCCAAATTCTAAGACTTTTATGTGAGGCAAGGGATGAGGATCACACATAAGTCCTGCTGATTATTTGAATACAGAAGTGCAGAGAAATAAGTGTAAGGAAGTGAAGAATATGAGGAAATTATTGGGAGGAGGAGACTGTCTTTGCAAATGAATACCGAAATAGATAACCAATAACTAACAAATTAGTCCAGTTAATCATTTATTGGGAGGTTATAAATTGAGAGGGGAAGAATTAACAGACAGAATTTTGAAGTTGTTGCGGGGATGGCGTCGGGTCTCCCAAACTACCTCGGTATTTGTTTATTCTATATCTTAAGTAAAATTTATATTATTCTTGTATTTTGTTTGCCGCTTCCTCTGAAACCCAAGTGATATTGAGTTCTGTCCAGGAGCTGCGCACACACAATCACATAGGATAAAAAGGTGCCAATGGTGCCTAGTATTTACAAGAATGGAGGTAAGATTGGACTCAGTGCAGCTGGGACCAAGATATGCAAGAAACTTGGTTCAACTTGCAAACTAGACTCAAGAAATTGGAAGAAATGATGGAAAAGGTAATGTTCGTGGTGTGTTATAGATTGTTGTATAGAGGGGATTGTCAGAATCCCTCAAGTGAGGAGTGACTAGGGATGTCAACGGGGCGGATAGGGTACGGGTAGTAGTTCTCCCGTACCCTACCCGTTGAATAAATATTCGTCCCGTACCTGTATCCATATCCGTCGGGTATCCGTTATGCGAGTACCCGTCTATTTTTTTCATATCCGCGGGTATCCACGGGTATCCGCGGGTATTTACAAAAATATTTAAAAAAATAATTATTTAACCATAATTATTGTTTGGATCAACAAGTTCCCTTTCTCCAATTGATTATTGAAAAATAAACAAATAAAAAATCACTACCAATTTATATTGTAGTTTATTTTTGAATAAAATATTAAAGAAATTACTAACTTCATCAATGTCCACCTCTTACAACATTGTATAAAGTTTCATGTTGTCCAATTTTAATCTAGAAGAGCCTTAAAACATAAGGAGTTCAATAAAAATTTCTAACAATCACTTAATTAAAATATCTAAGTAAAAGTGTTAATTTCATTACCTTCCATGTTGGTCCATAACCAATCTTAGAGACACATCAATGCCTCCACAGTATATGGAAGTAATTTACTCATTTGTGGGGTAAGAATCTGACTACCATTATTGAATGAAGACTCATAATGTTTTTACTAATATATATATATATATATATATATATATATATAATTTTTCTGAATTAAAGTTTTTACTAATATAATGAAGACTCATAATGTTTTGACTCATTTGTGCGGTAATAATTTTTCTGAATTAAAGTTTAGCGGGTACGGGTATCCACGGGTACGGATACTATGATACCCGTACCCGCCCCGTTAACATGCGGGTATCAAAAATACCCATACCCACGGGTAGCGGATATCCATTTTTAATATCCATTTCCTATCCGTTGCGGGTTTTATTCGCGGATACCCGCGAGTACGGAATTTTTTGACATCCCTAGGAGTGATACAGTTCAATAGTTCCGTGCAACCTTTCGATTACAGCTAAATTTCTGATCCAGTTTGTACTAGCCCGCCTTCTCACTTTCTGTTATTTCCAAAAACTCAGGCTCCCCTAGTTCTGTTCTCACCCTGATACCAGATCAGGAGAAGAGATATACCTGTTTATTATCTTCATAGATTGCATTTCTGATCTATCATTTGTCAAATATAATGTAGCAAGAACAAAATTGCACCTGCTCCCAAGTGCTTGAAGCCAGTGGATCGAGTGTCGTGATGCTCTTCTCTTTACCAGCATCGCTTGATGAATCTGTCAATGCGACTGTTAATGTTTTCTCTATATCATAAATATCATCAGCATCAGCCAAACGAATTACAGCCATTACAGACAGCAACTTCAAGCACTGTAAATGAATAAATTTGGTTAAAAGGGTATCTCAATCTCAAATGCAATAGAAACTCGGGTAACAATATGTGAATCTTAATTATATATCATACTGAAGAGCGGGAAGACTTTGTGATGGCTCGAATATCTTCATTACCCGTCCAAATACGAGGCATTGAATCAGAATCATGACTAAACAATGTCATAAACCTGCATTGAATTTAAAGATAAGTGCCTCTAATAATGTAGAACTTAATAAGTCAACTTAGCATGAAGTTTATACCTGTCCTTCATACGGATTAGAACTCTGCCAGCCTCTTCCCTAGCCCTGGCTTCTATCACACCCTTTGCATAATCCTCTAAAGTCACAATCATGCTATTTTTTGTTTCTTCATCCATATCATATCTGTCAAGTTCCAAAGAGAACCCAGAAACAGCTGCTAGAGTCTCACGTTTAAGAAGTTTCCTTATCGATGGCCAAGTATCACTATTAGCTCCATCCAATAGAGTTTCAACAGGTGCAGATAATGCCTCCTTCAGTTGTTCCTGCAAGCGTACTACTATCAGCAAATTTCCTAGGAAGTTAGCCACTCTCCTATATAAACACAGCAAACTTCTAGCAAGTATCACTAAGAAAAAAACTTGACATAAACTTTGACTGTCCATTATTAATTGGCAAAATAATGACAAAATACATTGTATGAAACCATCAATTTGCCCTTTTTTTCTCCCCGATAACTGTAGTGGAAACTCTTTTTTAGTTCTAATTTCAAATGGCCACCTACAAGATTTCAACCATTGGTCTATTTGGCCCAACACGAGATAAAATTCTTTCAATATAAAGCATGAATGAACAATGTTTGACATGTACCTCATATGATGAAACTAGTTCTGATATCTTAGATGCACGGACAGATAAGACATGTGCATCAACATCACGCCGTAGCTTCTCCCTCACTTTAGATGTATCCCAGTCGGCTATTTCAATGACAACATCTGCAAGAATAACATTTTGGTGTCAAATTGTAATTCACTGACATCCTTCATCATATTGAGGCATATAAGACTCAATACCTGCACATCCTTCGTCAAACTTAGCCATACAAGACTCTACGCACCTATTAGCAGCAGAAGAAAACCCTTGCCCTCCATTCAAAGCCTTGTCAAATGCTTCCTTGAACTTATCAAAAACTATGGACCTTACATGTCCCAGCGCAGTTTGGAATGCTGGTTGGGCAAGCTAACCAATTGAAAAGGCATTAAGCGAAATATAGCAGCACTGTAGATCTAAGACTTATGACTACTCTCCGAAAACATCTAAGAAAAATAAACATGACCAACAGTCCAATATCTTAATTAGTCAGTCTTATTTCAATATCATTAATTTTGGTTTCTCGTTGTTTTATCGCTATTTCATTTATTTTTACATGAAATTAAAGATAAAAAAAAAAAAACATGATTGTGCAAGAATGAACTTAAGAAGAATTACTTGCAACAGTTTTTCTTGAAGTTGCTTTTGCTTTGCCGTTCTGACACCTTCGTCAAAATAATTGGCTTCAGCATCATATCTAGAGTTAAAAAAAAAAAAAAAATCTCAATTTACCTTCAATCAAAATCAAGTCATTTTCATATAATGTTTCAACATGCATGACAGGTTCCTGGAAGCTAAAGAAATAGTTAAAAAGTAGTTAGAGTTGTTAGGTGTTTCTAGTAGTAGGGCTCTCAGCTTTAATAGTTGAACGAGATTCATCCTGAATTTCTACCTTTGGGGATTTAAGAGTAGTTCAGTTGTAGAAAGGGAAGCCATTTTTAAAGGAAAGACCAACACAAGAGGAATCTCTTCTTTTCTGTTCGCATTTCATTCACCAATAATATATTCATTATTTTTCTTTATCTCTGGTACTTCTCTTCATTCTTGTTTGTGGCTTTCATCTTAAACTGCATTTTATTTTTTAAGTTACCGTGTAACATCATAGCAATAAAACTGTCATTGAATGTATAAAGCTGTGAGGTAAGAAACAAAAAGACCATGAAGTGAATATTCATCCTCCTTCGACCACCTTGGGCAATAAAAATCACTCCTCGCTCATTACATCAGTTCACGTTCTCAAAGTTTCTTTTTCTTGTTTAAATGAAGATCTCTTGCCGTCTTAATTCTTTGTAATTAATATCTACTTCTAAGTAATAATAATATGTATCCCAGAACCAAAGGGTTTCTCACTTCAAGAAAGTACGAAAGAGGGTTGTTGTTTGCAGCATTTCTCTTGCGTATGGAAAGAGGTTGTTTCAGAATTTGAATTCATAATCAACCCAATCACAAAGGACAACTTACAAAAAAGCAAGGATTCAATTAAACAACAAGGCAAAGACTCTAATATTTCCAAACAGAAATAGTTTAGAGCCCTAGGATTTAGCAGAGAGTTTATAATATGGCATTTGCATGGAAGTCAATAAACGAGCCATAAAAAATGTCATAAAATTGGACCATACTCACTCTGAAAGACAAGTGGTAAGGATTGAATTGAGATTTTTCCCAAAACCAGAAATAGGGCCAGATTGCACAGCCTCTTTCAACTCACACCAGTCCTGAGTAGTCATTATAAAGTAATTTCCATGACATTAGTACTTACGATTGTCAAGTGTTGGACAACTATACAAAAAGAAATGTAAATACCTTATTTGAAACAAAAAGGTCATATTTCTCATTAGCAATTTCTTCACATCGAACAGTAGCAACCATGACCTACAAGTGGTTGGATCATATATAATTAAGAAAATCGACATACATGTAAAACAAAAACAGTGGCACCATAACCTCTGCTTATCTACCTTGTGTGCGGGAAGGTCGAGATCCTTATTCTCCTTAATGATTTTCCAGATTTCCTGAGCACTAAAAGAAAAGCCAGAAGCAGGAACCACTCCACGTCGATCCCCTGCAAGGCCACCGGGAGCGATAGAATGCTGGAATCGTTTCCTCAAGTTGGCAACCTACATTTAAAACTAATCAATAATAGCATAAGCAAATTGATTAACTTTGTTTTACACTATGAAAGCTAAACTAATACAAATCTATGCATATACACAGTGAGCCACATCAGACACATGCTGGTATCTAGTCATTCAATACCAACATGTAAATCAGAAGGAAGCTAGTGCACAATTCACACCTGTTCCTTAAATTGTTCTTCCTTTTCTTCGAAACTAGAAAGAGCAACAACTTCAACCTGGTCATTGGTATCCAAGTGCAAAGAATTACTATAAAAGTCCAATACAATTCTCCTATGCATAAGCGAACATCATTAGTAAAGTTTACTGATTCAAAACGGATGATGATCTTACAATGAAAAAATCACTTAATGGGGTTTCCTTATGGGCCTCTGGTTTAGGAACAGAGTCCCATATCTGTCAAGTAAAAAGTACAGAAATCAAGGTGAACAAAAAAGTTGGATACCTCTATGATAACATCATATAAAAAAGTGACATGACTGAATTACCTTCTGAATATCTTCTCGCAAAACAGGCTCTAAATTTTCAAGCGGTGTCTATGAAAGGAAAAGGTTAACCACGTAGTAAATAAAGATATACAGACAAGAAAAAACATGAAAGACTAGAAAATATTTAAAATTAGCAAAACAAGGTGTAGCTTTTTGCTTTGACACCTTTGTCTTGTCACGTATGACAAACAGCAATGTTGTTTTGCGTGGACTAAACAATCTCATCATGACCTGAAAGCAAATACAAGCATCCAATTAGATAAATAACAATAACAACTCGTAAGATTGCAAAATGCTGCCTGCAGTTAATCGGCTGTTGAATGATACCTGAAACACAGTTTTTAAAAGAGGCTTATTTGCAGCTTGTTCGCGGCCAATGTCATGGCACCACCTTTACAAATATTAAAGAGGAGGAAAAATCAGTTGCACAAAGGAAGAAGATATAACCTAAAGGACATTAAAAAAAGACAGCAACTACACAGACTTGAAATTTTCTTGTACAAGTCTGTAATAAATATGTCCAAGGAAGAAGAGGCCAGAAAGAACTCACATGTTTATTAGCACTATATCAGAAATGGCCAAAGCAAATAAAGCACTCTGCTTTTCAAATGCAGTGTCATCCTGAGGGAAAGACAATTTCAGTATAATGGAGAAACAACCAAAGGCAGAAGTATAATCTCTCCTTGTCCTATTTTTTCCTAAGGAAATGCAGACCCAGTGGTCTAGAATAGTCAACTTTCTAACATGCATAAATGTAATAAATCTGAGAGCTAATTGAATCCTCTCATTTAACATGGCCAAAAAAAATTAAGAGTACTGTAAATTATAATAAAAAAAGGTATGGCGAACTATGTTTCACTGGAGCAACAAACACATCGACGTCTGTGCAATGAAGTTAATGATATAAAATGAAAATGCAAATGACAAAAGGCAACAGACTCTGGACCATGACCACAATGATCAAAGTAAGTTAAGGTGGAGAAAACACCTCTCCACGCTCTCTTCCATCTGTACCCTCCAAATCCATCACAAGTGTACAAGGCTCTATGCCAACACATTTAGCCATCCAAATTCCTTTGGTTGTTTGAGACCTGAAAACAAGCACGTGATATGTATCAGTTTTCCACCTTGCTAAATGGGCAAGGTCTAAGAGATAGATGAGAGTTGTAACAACATGCCTTCCTTTAAATGCATCCATCTCTCTGAAGTTGGTATTAAACAAAGAATTTAAGAGTGTACTCTTGCCTGTTCAAACAACACAAGACAATTGTAAAAATGGCTTCGCTAGGAATGGAATTCATCACCTCTTCGTCTATTATAATGTATATATGCTTAAGATAACGAAGAATATAAAACATACCACTACTTTGAGGACCCATTATAGAAACTACGGCATAGGAAAGCCCACATTCACCTAACTTAACTTCTTTCATGAAGTTTTCGATTCCGGCAACATTGATTGTACCATCTCCATCAATAAGCTGAGTGGAACAACAATGGTCTGAATAATAAACATACTTTCAAGATTAATAATGTCGCCGTTCAAAACATGCTACGGATTAAATCAAATCAACATTAAGGAATAACAATTTACTAAAACTGAGAAGTATTAAAAAAAAAAATCAGATGAAAACATTGTTATCAGTTATAGCTGCAGGCATCGTTTCTATTTCGTTGAAATTGTACTAAAAGGCTTTGATAAGTATATTTCAGGAAATGCATGTAAGAGACGTACCCATTTGCATGAATCGGGATTGGGTTTGAAGAAGGGGAAAAGTTAAGAGAAAGGGCAATCTCTCATCTTACAAAATCATTTACAATTTGGCTTTTGTTCTTATAAACTATCTTCAAACTGTCTCTGCCTAATGCATTTTCGTCTTCTTGTTTCCGCCATACAACACAACACAGAGATTTTTGTTCTGTTTAACGGTGTCAAACATTTTCCCCTTTTTCTTGAAAAAATTCTTGTGTGGACAATTGTTTACTATCTTTCCTATTTTATGCATCTTTAAATTTGGAAAAAGTTGTGTTAGAATAACCCTTCTTCTTTTATTCTTGCCACTTTCAACTTCTTTTGAATCCATTACATTATATAATATAACATAACTTATGAGACAAATATCTAAGTTTTCCCTAATTGGTGAGAGAGTCTTCTTCAGCCTTTTAATGTAATAAAAATTGAAAATAATAATAAAACATATTAAATATCAAAATTATTTTTTTGACTAAAGAATGTCAAAAACTCCATTTTTATTATATTCTTCTCCTACCTCTATAACTACATATTATTATTATTATTATTTTCATCCATTTATGTTCGTTAAGTAAACAAAGTTAATCCTACCTGTATTTTTTCAATGTTGACTGTAAAAGAAAATAGTTACTCTTTCCATTATTATTTATAAACAATATAAAAATATATTTTTCTTAATCATAATAAATTTTAACTATTTTTAGTTCATTTAATTCTTATCTTAAATATCCTAATTTCAATTAATATTTTAATTTTGGTCATGCCATTATAATGTTTTTTTTCCATGAGTTGCATTACTTTTTGTATGAGTAATTATTTTTTGTTTCACTATTCTCAGTATTAGAATATAAGTAACATGACATTTAATGTAATTAACTAGTTTTTTTTTTTAGATTTTTTATTTTTTTTTCTTTCAACAGTGTATTGTGGTGGGTTAGTTGTAAGAAATATAACTAGTATGTGATTGCACCTTTTTTTTAGAAAATAATATAATTAATATTATATTTATTATTTATAAAAAAATTGGTATCTATTTTCTATGTAAAAATTTTCAAAAAGTAAAAAATATACATTTTTTTTAGTAATAACGTATACCTACCATTTTTTATTGATTTAAATGTGATGAAAAATTATTGGATAAAAGTATGATATTATCTTGTTTTTTCAATAGTGTGTTGTGGGCTAGTTTTAAGGAATATAATTGCAATAGCTAATCAAATTCATAATTAATTACGAGATTATTTAATACTTTTAAAATATTTTTTACCAAAACATTAAATAAAATAAAATTGGTGACATGTTTCATTTTTTAATAATATATGTTTTTCTTTTCTTTCTCTCGATGATGTCATAACTGAAATACTGTCTAAAAATTAAAACACATTTTTCTCGGGATTGCTAATGAAAATTATTTATATTATTATTTTTTTATATAAAATAAAATCGGGAGAATAAAAATTTAGAGAAATGGCATTAGAAAGAGTGAGTGGAAGTACAAATTTCAGTGAATACAAGAGAGAAAAAGGGAAAAAGGCGGGAACTCGAAAGCATTAGAAACCAAACAAAACTGTGTCTTTCTGTTTTCTCTCGAAAACCACTGCAGAGATTGAAACGGAGATGAAGGAGAAGGAGAAAGAGAAAGAGAAAGTGGAAGAGAGGTACACGCAGTGGAAGTCTCTTGTTCCCGTTCTCTACGATTGGCTTGCCAACCACAACCTCGTTTGGCCTTCTCTTTCTTGCAGGTTTTTTTTTTTTCTCTCTCTCTGTTTAGGGTTTTCCATTTTCCAAATCAATTTTAATCAATTATGCGCTTCCAATTCATTGCAGATGGGGTCCTCAACTGGAACAAGCAACCTACAAGAACCGTCACCGTCTCTATCTCTCTGAGCAGGTTTTCTTTATTCCATTTCCTTTGCTTGTACATTTTCCATTTCAACGTTTTTCTATTGTGTGCATTATTGCTTCGTCTTTTGTTCTTCTCAGACTGACGGAAGTGTTCCCAACACTCTCGTTATAGCCAACTGCGAGGTTGTTAAACCCAGGGTTGCTGCTGCTGAGCACATCTCTCAGGTCAGCTTCATGTTGTCATTCCATTTACACTTAAGTTAATTAATGATTACGTTTTTGATTTCTTCCTAATGTGCCATTTTTTTTTGGTTTTATCTTTCAGTTTAACGAAGAATCACGGTCTCCTTTTGTAAAAAAGTTCAAAACTATACTACATCCTGGCGAGGTATGGTTGTTTCTGGCTTATGGGAGCCATACTTTTGGTTTAGGTCTAATTTCGTCTTTGACGTGTATTTATGCACTCATAAATGCCTTGTTACCGATCAGGCTTAGCCACTTATAAACACTATTTTAAATCCTAACTAGAGGCGCTTACTGATGACAGTCAGCCTCAAAATCGCATTTTTGAATATTTTTTATATTGTTTATATCATATATTCTTCTTGGATCACCATGTTATTGGTATCATGTTTACATTTTTAATTTTGTTTATGTTTTCTTGGTAGAGAAATTTTGTTAATATTGATTATATCGTATATGCGTATAAATTCTTCAAATTACAAAAGTAATTGACATTTAATGACATTCATAATTAACAGTAAAATCATACGCGTCTTGAACAAAACCAGATAAGTAAATACCATAAAAATCAAATACAAGTTTCCAAGATTAGGAATAACTTATCGTAAATCATCATCTTCTAAACCCCAGCCTTCTTTATCATTTCCACTACTATTACAGCTGTAGCTTTCATTTTTGATAATTGAAATCCCAAAAGGCCCAAATGCTTTTGTTTGGAGAGCTTTTGGGAATCAATACATAGCACCACTTTAGTTCTGCTGTGGTCACTATTCAATCTGGTGATTGGTAAACTACGACTATTATACTAAACTGTTCTGCTGTTCCTAAAGCACACTTTTTTAAACCTTGTTAATATAATCGACGAAGTTTATTTATAATTTACTTCAACATTGGTTTACTTATTTTTTTTCAGGTAAATAGAATCAGGGAATTTCCACAAAAAAGTCAGATAGTAGCTACTCACACAGATAGTCCTGAGGTTAGATGACTTTTTTATGTTTCCTTTTCTCTGTTAAATTAAAATACCATTAATTTTATCCTAAACTTTGTGGTTAATGAACTTGTCGAAGTTTGATAACTGAATTATAATTTTCTATATCGTAAAACAGGTATTTATATGGGATGTTGAAGCTCAGCCAAATCGAAATGCTGTTCTGGGGGCTGCCACTTCTCGTCCTGACCTGGTTTGTTTTCATACATTCTTTTAAAATAATTTGGTTCTTCCACACCTTTATTCATGAGTCAGGCACCTGAAATATAAGCTATACCTTTTTTCAGGTATTAACTGGCCATAAGGATAATGCTGAATTTGCTTTGGCTATGTGCCCATCTGAGCCCTTTGTACTTTCTGGAGGTTGTAGTCTTTTTTATTGCCTTCTCACCATGAAAGATGTTTATTTTGCCTGGAGTAAATTTCTTTCCCTAGCATTAGGTTTTTGGAATCTGAGAAAAAAACATTATCCTAAAATTTGCAGTTACCAAATATAAAACCACAAACACATGCTTATTATTGGCTGTAATCTTGTCGGGTTGTTATGTTGCTCCTACTATATAAACTTTATCTGTTATTTCCTCCCCGCATAAAGCAAATGGTATTGTCCTTACCCTTTTTGGATTATTTACTTCTTATGGACATTGGATTTTTGTTAATTTTGTTTGAATCCACTATGGTAGGGAAGGACAAATGTGTGGTTTTATGGAGTGTTCATGATCATATTTCAACTTTAGCTGTTGAAGAAGCACCCACTGTTAAACAGGGCTCTAAAAGTGGGGGAAATAATGCAAAAGCTACAGAAAGCCCTACTATTGGACCAAGGGGCATCTACCAGGGTCATACGGACACTGTTGAAGATGTGCAATTTTGCCCATCAAGGTAGTTTTTTCTTGCTTTTATCATACTTGTGCCAGTTTCTGTTTAGCTAAATCTGAATTATTTATGATTTAATTTTGGTAAAATATCTTATCATGAGGTATGTATTTGCTGTAGTTTATTTGTTTGCCAGTTACTTATTGTGTTGCAGGAATAATAATTTTGGACATTTTAATTTTTTGTTAACTTATTTTGTTATGATAGAATTTATCTTAATGAAATTCAGTTTGTTATACTGAAGGGTAGACTTGAGTTGTAAGTTGATAAAAAATCGAACAGTAATATTTCAATTTCAAACTTTGATTTGGATATAAGTCCAATATTAATGGATTGACTTGCTGATTTCCATATCATTTTCTCCTTTGCTGTTTCATTGTTATTTTGACATGCATCTTGTACCTTTTTGTGACTGTGAATTGTAGTGCACAGGAGTTCTGTAGTGTTGGTGATGATTCTCGTCTTATACTCTGGGATGCACGAGTTGGATCTGCTCCAGTTGTCAAGGTTTAATTCTTCAGTTCATCTGCATTATTGCTGTTTTCTTCATGTTTCAAAAACCAAGTGTTAATTGCTGAAATACTTCAAGAAGTTAAAAGAGATATTCTTAGTTTCGGATGATCATTGTTGAATAGTCACCTTAATTGTAGTTACTCCTAACCCACCCAAATTACAATCTTTGGGGCTTGTCTAAATTGCAATCTTAATGGAGGAGGTGATGGTGACACATAGACGAGTGATATGACCAAAATAGAGTATATAAATGGAATGTAACCCCCCCTTACAAGTCATATTTATAGGATTAAGTTAATCTTGAAGCCACATTCTAATATGTTATACGAGTCTATTGTTTTAGTGAGTTTAAATCTAAACTCACATTTTAATAATCATAAGCATCCTATCACTTGTCAAATTTGAATTGCATAAGGAGTTTAGGAGTGGCTTTTGAATATGAACTTACTCTTTAGTGGTCCAAATGCAGAGAATTTTTTTGTTACTATTATTAATATTTCTTCCAAGAAGAAATTGACATCAGTACAACTTATGTTTTTATTTGAGGTTTTCTTACCATTTGAATTTTCGGTATATTTTAAAATTTAGGTTCTCATAAATCTCATTTGGGTTTGATATTTGCCTTTTTCTTTCAATTACTATCATGAAACGTTTGTAATGTAGATTTGAACATGCTTACATTTTCCTCCTTTTGTCCCATGGTTATCTTTTTATGCAGGTTGACAAAGCACATAATGCAGATCTTCATTGTGTTGATTGGAGTCCTCATGACTCAAATTTTATACTAACTGGGTATCCCCTTACACCATTTGAATTAATGTGAATTAAGTTCTGATTTTTCTTGCTGATAAAGAAAAGTACTGATTTTTCTTTATTTGAAGCAGCCTTTTTAAGTTCTTCATGCTTATAGATTTAACTTAAAGGTTAAAATTTAGGTGCTTTTCTTGCTGATAAAGAAAAGTACTGATTTTTCTTTATTTGAATCCTTGTTCTGAGTTTTGTTTCTTTGGATTCAGTTCTGCGGATAATACAGTCCACATGTTTGATCGTCGAAAGCTTAAAAGTAGTGGAGTTGGATCGCCTGTTTATAAATTTAAAGGTCATGATGCAGCAGTCCTCTGTGTACAGGTAGCTGGAGATTCCACCTTGTATAATTTAATTGAAGTTCTAATTTGCAAGTCAGTTATGGACATTTTAATCTTGTGCTTGTTAACCTACATTTTTCTTCTGTTTCAGTGGAGTCCTGACAAGTCATCTGTATTTGGTAGTGCTGCTGAAGATGGTATTTTAAATATCTGGGACTATGAAAAGGTTTAAACTCAATTTAAAGTCAGACCTTTTTGTATCATGCCTCCCTTTTTTATGAAATGTGAATTGTATATACAATACTAATCAATATGGATCTTATGGACTTCAAAAAAAATTTTGAGTGCCAGAGCTACTGAAAAACCTGAATTCAGAAACCTTATTGTTATTTTTTATCAATGAATTGTTTGAGTCCTTCCAGGAAATAGAAGAGATCCAAAGGCTGCTTGTCAATAATATTCGAAAGAATCTTTCTTGCCTATCTATTTTTTATTGTACAGCAGGGCTGGTCCTACAATCATGAAAATTTATTTTCTAAATTATGAGGATGAGATTTGATTGGCTAGCTTATAGCCATTTTATCGCCAATTGTAATTGTTTGATTTATCTCATTGATGTCAGATTTTTTTCTTATATTGCATGATTGTTTTTGTTACTTTTAGGTTGGTAAAACAACTGATTCTGCTGGTTCAAAATCACCAAATACCCCCTCTGGTTTATTCTTTCGACATGCTGGGCATAGGTATGATATGAAGTGGTTGCGTGCATTCATTTCTTGTAATTTGCTGTGATGTAATATATAACTGGTTATGGAGTAAATACCCGTACCCTTATCACGTACCAACCTGCACACCAATGACGGATTTTATCAAGAATAGTGTTTAATACGGCGTGTTTGTGCATTCAGGGACAAGGTTGTTGACTTCCACTGGAGTGCATGTGATCCGTGGACAATTGTTAGTGTCTCTGATGATTGTGAAAGTAGTGGTGGCGGTGGCACCTTACAGGTAAACACTAGTTTATTTTATCCTTAGGTTAAAATGATTTCTCGTCATCACAGACTGGAACAATAAACCTTATTATACTCCTTTGTTTTACTTTTATAAAGTAACGAGTTTCTGACTGTTATGAATTTCTTGGTTTTGTTATTATGTGAAAAAGTTGTAAAATGCCGGAGATATGAAAGTATTTTCTGATATTATGTGAAATGTTTTGATCATTCTATTGTCTTTTTGCTAACATTTTATGATACAGATATGGCGGATGATGGATCTCATATATCGACCAGAGGAGGAGGTGCTCACTGAGCTGGATAAGTTCAGATCTCATATTTTTGGATGTAACTCGTGACATTTCGTAAAACACGATCTGCATCTTTTGCTTGGAATAGAAAGTATATGATTGAGAATGAAATTTAGTTTCAGTTCCTGCATTTCATGTTCTTGAATCAAAATTGGTCTTTTAGTTCAGTAATTAGTATTTGGTCTTTAATATTAACTACTAACTTTTGTATGAATTTTTAAAATAAATTATAGTTTTGATTGAAGAAACTTATCTGATATAATTTGAATGCCCGTTGCAATAAATTTCAGGTAGACTTTTATGTTTAGTTACACGTGGAAGCAGGCAATTGCGTCTTGCACCACATCACTTTGAACCTGCACACCCTTAGTTTTTGGAATTCCAATTTTACCCTTGGAAGCTTAACTGAAACTGGTCTCCTTCTTGGACAAACAGTGGTTGTGATAGTTACTGGGGTATGGAATATGTTCTTCTTTGAGCATAGTTGGAAAGTAAAATGTCGAAGCTGAGGTGCAAATTGCATTTTCGAAAGAGTAATGTAACACTCCAGAAGAACATTTCAAAAGTAGTTGAGTAGAGTTTTGGAATGGAAATTCCACATCATATCGGGAAAAGTAATTCTGTAATAGTTATGTTGAATTTGTGTCTAGGAAAATTGGTCTCGTAATAGGGGTGGTGGGTTTCTGAAAGTGTTTTAGGATTGCTTTTTCCACATTTATACTTATTCTGGATTTCTCATTCCAGTTAAGTTTCGAATTACTATTTCCCGAAAGCAAAAAAGATTTCTTACCTAGTCGTCATGAATACAATCTCTACCGCAAACCCTTCTTTCTGGTGCTTCATATGTGTCAGAATGATCTCAAACAAGGCAACAAACAAGCCACCACCAACATAAGATGAAAGATAAAAAATTAGGGTTAAATTTCAAAATCCATGAAGTTATTTGTCATTTCAAGCATTTCAGGTGTGGGAAGCAATTGTCGGGGAAGCAAGTTGAACTTGACCCTCTTTAAATGTGTTGTTTCCTGGACTTTTTTTTTTCTTCCTGCACCCCATAAAACTTATAAACCTCAAATTATCCCTCACTAAAATCATAATAAAAAAATAAAAATTATTTCTGGTGTAGCTCACTAATATCAAATTATCCCTCACTCAAATTATACATGCATTTAAAAATATACTTTCCCGAATCTTGTAGCTTCATAATTTTTTAATCCGTGTTTTATATTCCGGAAGCCATTTATAGTGGAGGCTCTCCTCATACGTTAGCTGCCTCCATCACTCACTCAATGTTTGAGGTGGATTTTATTAAAAAGGAATGGAAAAAACAGAATTTATTTAGGTTGGAAGAGTGGAGATGGGGTGCAGATGAAAATGAGGATGCAGAGTTTATTGAGGGTGGAAGAGTGGAGATGAAGGTGTGAACATAAAAGAGGTGCAGAGATTTTCTTTTTTATTCTTTTATTATAATTTTAATGAGGGTAATTTAGAGTTTATGGATATTACAGGGTGGAGGAAGATGTTGGAAGAAACAGCCTAGCATTTGATAAATGTATTATTTTGGTTTGTGTAGTTTAGCTCTAAAAAATGTTTAGTAGCTGGGTTTTAAAGTTTTATAATTAAAAACAAATTGAGTTAGAAAATATATAAACTCAACACATACTTATATATGCAAAATTTTATAATTTTTGATGTTTCATCCCTATTGATAAAAATCGACCAATTATATATATTTTTTAAAATTTATTAAAATGTGAAGTATTTGACTATTTTTATTATTGTTCAATGCGTGCTATTATAAGTAATGTCTAAAATAAGCATTACTTAATTATATATTTGTAATTATTTAATTTTCTTAAAATCTAACATAATTAAGATGATAAATAATTATAAATTTTGTAATTTAATGGTTAGATAGTTAACACATACAGTCTATATACATTTTTTTTGGATAGTCTGAATATTTTGTAGTGTAATTTGATCCTTTCAGAAATCAATCTGAGTTTATAAGACATATTATTATAGTTACACCCTTAGATAAAAGTTATATTCCATATAAAATCATCCACTGTGTTCAGTAATTAGTATAACTTATGGAGTATGTATTTTGTTCCTTTTATAAATCAATTCACCAGTTCATGAGATAAATGTTATAGTTACAAAAAGAAGAAAATGGATTTTTGCTCAAGTTAAACAGAAACCAATTGCAGAAACTACAGTTTGTAAATTGGTATGATTGATCACTTTGTTATGCACAAAAATCATGTCCCATCTTATATGCCTCATTAATTTCAATATAAATGGTTTCCATTCATAAATTCCTAAAACAAACTCAAAGTTGTATCATCTATATTCCATTAACAACCAAAAATGCCACAGGTAAATAACCAAAAAGAACATTCCTGTGACAGTACACTACTACAGGTATTGGATATACATACTAACTAACTCAGTAGATTACAGTTAGCCAAACTAAATATTTATCAGCTTGAGCATAATCTTGATTTCCCATTTTTTTGCCTGCGCAAACCAAGAAAAGTGGTAATTGGTGACTTGAAGCCAAACCTTCCAAGAAAAAATGCAAGGGAGAAAGAGCAAAATGAAACTAACCAATACGAATCTTTCTTCTCCCGTGCTAATAATTCTTCAAAAGAAATGTCAGCAAAATCATCATCTCTGTTCTCTCCCAGTCCAGTTGCCTTTTCCTTTTCCATGCAAGCTCCAAGTTCAAGCATCTTCATAAAAAGGTTTAAACAGTAAGAAACATATCATACATGAAGTTTTTCATGAACTGATGAAAAGCAAGCTAGAAGAAATCCAACATCCGTTTGAACAAGAAGTGTTTCACAGTGTAACTCCAGAAATTGTTGCAATAAATACAAAGAGAAGATGTTCATCAATACTCGTATAAAGGCCTCAAATAAATAAAAAACCTTTTGGTATGCTGGTGAGAGTTTAAGCTGTTGTTGAAGTGAGTTATAAACAAATGCATCCTCTTCTAAACGTTTTTGCTCTAATTCCAGCTTGTATATCTGAAATAGAATTAGATGGTCAAATGTGTCTGCAAGTTTAGCTTGATGACATAAAAGTTTCCTTAACAACATACTATAATCTAACCAACCTGTTGATGAAGGCGATCAAAAGAAGATCTATCTGCCTTACATAGTAAAGCCTTCGTTATTACAAATTTACGTTGAATTACATCAGCTCTGTTGAAAAAGGAGAATGTGAAAGAATCAGAACAATACAGCATACAAAATTTTGGTGTTAGACCCAGAATAAGGAAATAGTGAAAAGAAACTAAAACCTTTTATTTCTAATTTTAAACAAGCAAAACATGGAAAAAGATCTTCCCTCCGGGGGGTTTTACCCTCTCACAGTTGAGCACTTTCTCTATTCCTAAATGCTAAAAATGCAGAATGACCCCTCTTCCTACATGAATCTAATCCCTTTCAGTCAACTAAGTCCTAGCTAATTCCTTCCGCTGAAATCTCCAAAACAAATAAAAAGGTCACAAATGTCATGCTAGCATATTTTTAACACAGAAAGTTCCAGTGCCAAATAAGTTTCCATAAGTACACTTGCATGTGCAGGGGAAGAGGGGAACAAAAAACAAAAGAAAACATAAAGTGCTCTATAATAAATTTTGACATACTTGTGCTGTAGTTCATTTCTAGCATCAACCAGACTGTTAGCAAAATGTACAACCTGCATTACATAGGATAAGAATTAAAGTTTTAAGGTGTTAACATAACAAAAAATTTGACACTTGTATCTTTGAATGAGAATGGCAATGAACAATAACAGGTTGAAGTGCGTAAGCATCATAGAAAAGAAAAGACCATTCATGATCCTTAAAACAAAAGCAACAACCTCTTAATGTGAAACACAAAATGGAAATTACCAAAGAAAGTGCACTTTGCTGTCAACATAGGAGTTAAGCCTTAAGAATTTCACATCCACAAAATCGTTTGGCTAAGTCATGTTGTAGAGATAGACAGTATTATTATCATTATCATTATATCATACATGTACATTGAATGGATGTTATTTATTCAATTGCACTACGTTTATAGTAAGCTTCTTTCTAAACAAATTTCTATATATTTCCAAAAACAGCTCATCCAAAACCACCCAGATATGTTCAAAGGTGAGAGTATATATATTCTCGAATTACATTAACTAGTTCTATTCAAATTATTTCAAAACTACCAAGATATTAATTGCATGATTTCATCAATCTATAGAAATTACCCCCCTCAGTAACACATAAATTCCACTCCCAGATGTAAAATGCAAACCCTCATTTCCATTTTTTATAGACTACAAGACATTATGCAGTTCAGGAGGAAGAAGTAAACAAAATTAACAATCTCAGACATAAACAAAAAACACTAAGCTGGTGGTTAAGGTTACCAGCGACCCTTCTTCCCCTTTATTTAAAAACAACAGATTTCTATCAATTAAAGAAAATGTACGAAATTAAGACACAAAATGAACTAAACAAAAAACGTATAAGAACTAAACATAAAATGAAAATTTAAGACAGAAAAACCTGCGGCAGTGTCAGTTTCTTCAAGTGGTTGCATTTGACGAGTTCATCGTACTGCTGTTTGATCTTTCTCTGCATAAAGCTGCTGGAAGACGTGAACGGGTAGTAGGACGCGGATTCAAGTCGGAGCCCCGAGTCCGAATTCGAATCGGGATTCTCTTCAACTTGGGTTTGGCAATCGGTTCTCTTCTTCTTAGGCTTCCTCTTCTTCTTCTTGGGGGCATGTTGGGGTGGCAACAAGGTTGGAACTTGCGCAGTGTGGTGTTGCTTTTTGGAGAAACGTTTGAAGAGAGAGAAAGATAGAAAGAGAAAGGAAGAGAGGGATGCGAAGAAGAGGAAGAAAAGAATAGGATCGTGCATTTGTATTTGTGGGTGGCACTCAACAGAGAATGAGAATGGAGAATACGAATACGAAGGTGGAGGCTCCATGAAAATGCAGAGAGAGAGAGAGAAGAGTGAGAAAACAAAGTGAATGAAAAAAGAGATAATATTCTGTTTCCTCTGTTTCTGGCTATTTCAATCTTCTCTTTACTCTTCCCTCTTCCTTTTTTGTGAAATTCCATTTTATACTTTGTTTAACATATTTTAATTCAGTTACATTTAAATAAATGACATCATGTTATTTGAGTTCAATAGATCTACTTTGCACTAATAAATATATAGTGAAAATTGTAAGTGATTATTATGCATAGAAAATTAGAAAAAGAAAAAAAAATCAGAAAACTGTCTGCTGAATGGCAAGAAATTATGTTGTGTTTATAATAAATAAAATCAAATTTAGATAAAATTATAATATATTTTTGAAGACTTTACTTGCATAATTGCCTGATAAAGCACTCATGCAGTGAAGTCCTTTTAAGTAGAAAAGTACATAAAAAAACTGATATTATAAAGCATTGCTATTAATATAATGGATGAAAAAAAAAACGAAGGTTGAAACTTCTTATTAAGAAAAGGACACAGTTCACAAATATTATAAATATAATTGTCCTGAAGTTAGGTATAGAAGAATATTAGAATGTTAATTTTGAGTTTCCAGATTTTGTTTGTGACGCAGGTGGCAACTTAAGATTGGAAACAAGACACAGCATCTTGACTGGTAAATATTTAAGGTAATAAGATGTTGAATATAATCATTTATTACTAATTTAATTTCTTATTTAATAATACTTAGTCAACAATTATGCATATTAAGTCAGTTATCATAATTATCTTCTCCTCTCATTCAGTGATTGTAAGTGTTACCAAGTACTACTATAAAAGCACGTAAATCAATTCATGATAGAATATTCTAATCTAATTTGAAACTTTGAATTCAAAATTTAAATGTATAATCATGTTATAGTTTAAAAACTTAATTTTGTTAATTAAAAAAAAAAAACTTTAGTTGATTTGAATTCGAATAACATGGTCCCCAAAGAAAAAAAAATCCGTGTTCCGTGCGTGCATTTGTAATAGAACAGAATCATTCAATAGAAAGCAACAATATTCCAAACTTCTCCTTTGACACTTTGCATTCTCTTTAAAAATATTATCTTATCTTCCACTCCATAAATTAGAGATAACACACTAAATATTTAATAATAAGGTGAGATAGCATGGATGTGATTAATTTATAAGATACATTCAATTGACAATATGTAGTGTATTGATAGCAGTTGAAGATTTTGGGTGACAAAATGGACTAGCCCGTGAGCCCATATTAAAAAGAATGGGTTAGATTGAAGATTTTAACCTGTCTACTCGTTTTGTCCGTCTCGTCCAGTATATCAACTTGACAGATCAAAGTACGAATCAGTCCATCCTGACCCGTTGGCCCATTTTAAAAAAATAAAATTAAAAAAATTAATTTTTATATTATATATTTTAAATATGTATATATAATACTATTATATATTTAATTTATAGATATTAATGATTTAAATTATAATACTATTATATATTTACATATTAAAAAAATATAATAAAAAAAATTAATATTTTTAATTATTTTTATTTTATTTTTTTAAAACGGACCAACGAATCAAGACGGACTGGCCGTACTTTGATTCGTCAAGTTGACGGACTGGACATGACCAAAACAGATTGACGGGTTAAAATCTATAACCCAACCCGTTTCTTTTAACACAGGTGACGGGCTGAGCCCAATGCCTGTCAGGCCCAACCCGTTTTGTCACCCCTACATGGTATGCATGATTTCCCTTGGTAGAATGAATATGGTCATATGAAGCTCAAAACAAGTATAAGGTAGAAACCAAAAGCCACAAAAGACAAGTAATAAGGAAATCAAAATAACTGAATTTGATGTGTTTAGAAAGTTTCTTACAGAAAAAAAGAAACTAAATGGATGCAGATTACAGTGGACAAATAATATTACAGGAAGCAAGAGGCTTCCACACTAAAAGTCTAAAACACTAGCACATGGACTCAATCAGTTTCGTGTCATCGTGTGCAGAGAAAATCTTTCACCTTTCACCTCTGTATAACATACAAGTATATATACACATGTCCATAATCATCTCAGAAATCTTTGCAGGCTTTCAACCACACGGTGTGTTGTGTTTTCTGCAACTTCACCTTGGTAAAGCCAAATTAATAATGCTTGTGGTGATCACAATTCAGAAGTGTAGACTTTGGTTGACCCAAAAGACTTGTATAGAATAGTGGAGAAAAAATCAATCTGAAGAGTTTAATCTTGATCCTTTTATATCCGAGGTTAAAAATTATCAGGAACAAATAGCTTCCACTGAGAGTTTCTTCATGACATTTGGACAAGGATCTCCTCCAAAATTTTCAGGTGACACCGTTACTGTGCACCAGTTTTGTCCAACACAATTCTGCAACAACAAAGTTATCCTTTAAATGAACCAACCATGTAACAATAACACCATGATCATATCATAAATCAATTATTTGACTAGCAGCAAAAAACTCAGAACGAAAATGTTAAGAAATAGATTTTAAGCCTAACTCAGTATAAGGTTAAGATGTGGGGTTTCCAACAGAAAGCATTCCAAAAGAGAGAAAGCAGAAGGCAATACCCTTTCAAATGCATCATAAGACTTGTGAGCATGGCAACTTCCTTCATGGAAGTTTCCACAAGAACCCAGTGGAGTACCAAAACTGGCAAATTTGATGGATGAGATTTTCTGTCCAGGACTACATGATAAATGAACTTTTGGTCTCACTGGTGGTTTTCCAGCAACTTGCATCTGATAGCTTATAAGGTTAGGCTGCCACTCATAAATATCAGCACACACACTATCTATATCCCTTCTAACCAAAAAGATTCCATTGGGATCTCCACCAAGCTCTTCAAACACAACCAATAAATTTCCTGTAGGTTTTAGCCATGACTGAGGAACATGATACCTGAAATTAACCACCAGTGATTGGTTTATCATCAGCATTACACAGAACTTGAGAGCATGTTATATATTTCTCACTTACCATCTTTGAGAGGCCTCGCCACAGTTGCTTCTGCATTTATTCTCATTATAAGTTCCAGCATAGTCACAATAATCACAGGTACCAGAAGCTTTATAAGCAGGCCAGTAGCGACCAAGATTCTGTCCATTTAACCACACTTGACCTTTTCCCATGCTGTCCATGTCTAAAGCCAACGGTGCAGTCCCAGCTGGTGCATCGAAACTTGTCTGTAACAATATTAAAAAAGATTGTTCCTTTAGGAGAAAACAAGTATAGAGACGATAGAGACTAATTGATTTGATATACTCTAAAATATTCTTATAGAGTCATGGATATGGTAATAGTGTAATGAGATATTTTCAAGATACTCTAACAAGTGAAAGTGCAGCCCAAATGTTGCAGATGTCTTGTGATATATTACTCACTTTGTACCAAGTCAAAGGCTGTCTGCTAGAAAATAAAGATTCCTCGATCCACTCCACTGAGGAACTTCCACTAAGAGAGTGGAGACTCAAGGTTTCACCTTTAAGACCAACCTAAACAAAATACACAGTTAGATCAGCTTCAAGCAAAATCAAGAGTAAGCGTGGTGACAGTTTGAGAAAGAACCTTGTAAGACCATTTCTGCCAAGACAAGTCCCTTCTCCCTTCGTTGAGACCACTTAATGATATTGGTCCAAGAACACCAGCATTCCATGTTTCAAAATGAGGTCCAACATTCTGCATGTTAAATATAGTCATGATCATACTCCACATTTGATGATACTGAAAAAATCAGCTTAGTGTGGCGTGCAAGGGTGCATCTACAATATCTATTGTGTGTGCGTGTGTGTGTGTGAGAGAGAGAGAGAGAGAGCGCGAACCGGGAGTCCAACTGCAACACTCAGAAGAGAGATCTTGTTAACACCAGCTCTTAGCTTCACTCCTTGACTAAATGTTAGTTTAGGGAATTCTAAGCTTCCATATGAAGTTCCTGATCAAAAGGATAATAGGCTCAATTAGAAAGCTACTGAACAACTATTAACTTACAATGTAAAATGGTGAAATTAAACTATTCTGAAAAAGAAAGGTTCAAAGACAACTAGATATATGCTGCTTCATTCCAAGCACAGGGTAAATTACTCAACGAAACCTTGATTCCAACATTGTTTCCATGCAATGTTCTAATTTATTGAACCCTCAAAAGCATACAGTAACTATTTTTAAAGAGTTGCTACTTCTTCCTCTTGGAAGATACTTAGAAAAGATAAGGCAGATAGCTGAAACAATTCTTGTTGATGTGAATTAAGTAATGCTGAAATTTTTAGGCCATCACATTATGCTCCTCACCTGATAGTTGACCATTTATAAAAACATGCAGAGCATGCCCAGCAGAAAACACAGTAAGAATAGGATCCTTTCCGTTTGTCAGAAACCCTTCTCTGGAATCAAGCACAACACTAGAAAAACAGAAGCAAGGCAAGAATAAGATGTGGGAAAAACAAAATAGATAATAAGATTTATCAATTGTGTTCTAACCAACGATTTAAAAAAAAATTGAAGCAGAGTGCAGACTTGTATCACTCACTCTGTAGAGTACCACAAGTAGTCAGATAAATCTCTTGTTGTATTTAATTGCTCTAACAGGCCAGTCATGGTGAAGGAACTATCCTCAGTAGTAGTAGTTTCTTCATTGAATGATAGCCAAGAGAGTCCACCATGAATAGGAACACCAGTCATCTTCATCTGGGCACTCTGAGAACCAACCTGTACAAATATTTTTGAATTTTTATTTTGGCTGAAATCTACACTTAAAAATTTAGAAAAATCTAATTTTTTTTCTTCTTTCCCTTTCACATATGATAGTTTTCAGAAAATTAAAAAGCATATTTGCAGGCAAAACAATAACAGAATACAAAAGGTTACTAAATCCTCTCAACCACATGTGCTTGGCCAAGCTCTTGTGTATCAAAAATCTTCATTGCAAATTACAGATATCATACTTAATCTACTGAAATAAATGTTTTTCCTTTTTCTCACCCTTGCAGTGTTATAAATAGTGTGCTTGCAGTCAGGAAGAATGCTTATAGACCAAGGAGGCAAGTTGTAATGCATACTTCCAAAGGCCACTTTTGCATAAGATTTTGGGTTATAGTTTGCAAGGAATGCAGCACAAGCTCCTGACTTTGCTTTAAACACATGAGCCTAGACATTAAGGATGAAATATAGAAATTCAGTCATGCTATAAAGCATTTTATATAGAATTGATAAATCTCTTCTCACATCACAGAATCAATTTTACCTCTTGATAGTTTCCAATATTTGTTACAGTAGGATCTCCTGATACTAAGGCTGGTTCACACATTTTTATTGCTCTGTGTAAATCCTTCAGATGACCCCACTTTGGTTGCCTGAGCAATCCTGCACAGGGGAACAAACAAAATCAGAATAAATTGCTTTGGATATTTGGATAACATTAAAGGAACAGCAGCCATGTTCTAATTTGTTATGCCTCACAAAATTAAGGAACAAAAGAGGTTTCTATATTATATTTTGATATTTATTCCCTGTAGGTCCTACATAAAAAGCGGAAAAAATATATTATATCATCAGTACTTATAAGTCATATCAGGTATTTTGAATCCTCTGCGCTTACCATATTCATCAAGTGGTGCATCATAATCATAGCTTGTTGCAATAAAGGGACCACCAGCAGTTCGACCAAAGTTTGTTCCCCCATGATACTGAAAGGAACAAAACAAAAGTACTTAGCTGAAAATTTAAAAGGGGTGAGCAAATACATCAGAATCAATATATAAAGAAGTTACCATGTAATAGTTTACAAATGATCCTCCTTTCTGTAGAAACCTTGCCACTGAAAATGCCAAGTCTTCAGCAGGTCGATGAGGAACTGGACCTCCAAACTCCGTAAACCTGCAAGCATAAAAGAGGAATAGAGGGATTGAATAATCATGCAATGTATCTAGCTTGAATGTTTCTTATTCTAATGGAGACCAAAAAAATAAGAAACAAAGGCACCAATACCAGCCAGTCCAAGCTTCTGTCCACATCTTTGGCTTGTAAGCCTTATTTGGAGAGAAATAATCACAGTAGAAGCCATTGCAAGTGTTAATCTGGGAAACATTTTTATTTGAGATTAGAAGTTGAATGCTCGGAGGCATAAAGGAAAACACCAAGAACAGAAAAATGAAGTTTCAAACATGACCCTGTCTAGTATCCCTCCCAGGAAAAAGACAGTAGAGAGACGAGTCTACACAAGATAAAAACATTTTCTCACAAAATACAGTTCATCTAAACTTACAAGAGGATCAGGAGTATCATCCTGCTTGCACATGATCCATGGAACACCAGTACCAAGTCCCATAGCCATCTCTGCTGCCCAATTAGTATAAGATTTACCCGCAGCACCAATTTCATACTCTACAGGTCCATATTCATTTTCAATCTGTACAAAGACACAGTAGTAAAGATAACAGTCTTAGTACACATCTCCACTCTAGTCAAGGAATGAAAAGTTAATCACTATCTAAAATATAACATATACAATGCAATTTTAAGCAAGTGATTCGATTAAGTAGATCACTAGCAGCATATTTTTTCCTACCTGTGACATAATTATTGGACCTCCCTGAGACTCGTATAACCTCTCCGCTTTCATCAAATCAACAATCTTCGTGGTAAATTTTTGCATTTGATTCTTTATTGTAGCAGTGCAAAAAACAAGTAGTTATTAGAAGGTACTCACAGTGAAAAAGAAAAGATTGAGAAGATTTACCGATTCTTAAGGATGAAGGAAATTGGAATCTAACCTTAAAAGGTTCATTGTCTGTTCTGAAGCTGATTCCTGGAATGTACTTTAGCCAAACGGGGAAACCCCTGAAAACCAATCAAAAGAAATCTGTTAAGACATTTCTAATTTCAGAGGCACCAAAGTTTCTGCAACGAACAAGTTACACTACCCAAAGTTCCACTCAGCACACACATAAGGACCAATCCTGAGATTAACATAAAGGCCTGCTTGCTGCACCAGCTTTATGAACTTCACCAGATCATAGTTCCCCTCAAAATAATACTGCGGCAATCAAGAAAGCAACAACATTGATTATTCCACAATTCACATACTAACCGGGCAGTGTCCAAGCAATGCAAGAAAGAAAAACCAGAGCCATTATTTAGTACTTTGAGTTACCTTGCCAGGTGAAGGCTCGTGCCCATTCCAGAAAACGTAAGTCTGAATCACATCCAACCCTCCCTCCTTGGCCTTCTGAATAAGATCTGGCCACATCTGAAAACAAAGAAACCCCACGAGTTAAAAATGCAAAAAGGGAGAAACTTTAAGGCACCCATTTGAGAAAAAGAAGAAAATATGAGGACCCCGAAGCACATTTGAGAGTAACAACAACATTAGTAACAAAACAATACCTCAGGGGTGCTCCTTGGGTAATGAATGGATCCAGAAATGAGGATCCTTCTCTGGCCATTAATGGTGATAGCCTTTGAGTCATACGACACTGAGGCCTGAGCAGAAGCAATGAGAGAACAAACAAGAAGAAGCACCACGTTCCACATTATGAGCTTGAAGCACATCACCATGATTCACCTTGATGCTACTGGTTATTCTATTCTAAGCCCACAGAGGGAAGTAACTAGGAAGTGGCTTTGGTGGCTTTGGTTCCCTTCTTTCTCTCTCTCACTCTCTCTCCCTTATTATTGTTATTCCTTTCCTTTTTGCAAAATGATGATCAGAATAAAATAATTAAAATAACTGAGGCTGGAACTTTGCATAAAATATAGTTACAATTTTCTCTGTGACTTTAATTTGAAGATGTTTTTTGGTACGAAATGGAGGTACTGCTTTTAAAGGCTGAGTTCAGCAGTGAACTGGTTGGATTTGGAGCAAGAGTGGGACCCACTTGAGTGAACTTTGGGACCCACATACTTGTCCTTACGCACACCTGACTCGGACCTAAGCTTGAACCAATCTTTTTTTTTTGTTTTTCACCTTTCATTTTCTCTTGCCTTTTCCGCCCCTTAATAATTAATAATAATAATCTCCGTAATTTATTCGATGTAGTGGAATATTTATCGAAGAGATGGAACTAAAATTAAAAGCGCGTTTGGGTAGTAAGAAGCAAGTTGCCCCAAAACCAGATTTTAGTTACCACTTTCTTTTTGCGACAAGGTGAAAGATTCCCCAGCCAATCCCATTCTGGTCGGTTCATATTTTCTGTCATATGTTTTCTGTTCCACTTAGCTTCTTTCCCACGCGCCTCCGATCATCGTGACGTCCACTGCGTCAAGTTAACCTTGATTTTAATTTAATTTACACAAAATTTAGATATGTCTTTAATAATATCACTATGTTTTAATGAGATTTTATATAAATAATTAGGTTTCACACATGAATGACCCCTTTTGGTTGTGATTATGCGGTCATTTATTCCGAATTATATGTTAGGAATCAAGTGTGAGTTTAAGTCTCACATTTATCATATATGAGAAAGTAAAGCACCATAAGATCAAGACCCATAAATCCATCGCTTTAAGGTTTTGGATTGAGAGTAGTGTCAATGTCTTATGTGATTAGACTCAAGTCTCATAAAACCTAACAAGTGGTATCAGAACCAATGGTTATAAAATTGTGTATATGATATTTGTATTATACATACATGTACAAGACATAATATCATTTTTAACTCCAAAACCTGCAATGATGTTATGTGTCTTTATTTTTATATAGTGTTTAACTTTATCAATTATATCCAATATAAGACTTTTAACTTATATTTAAACTATTTCTGACTATTCCAATATCAACTATAGAAATTAATTATTTAAAAATATTATTTTTTTCCAAATTACAATTATCTATTTTGATGTGTCATTAATTTTCCTTTTTATTCGATTCTTCTTTCATGTCTCTCCCCCAAATCCTAGTGATGTGTGTTTTATAGGATGATTAGTTAGTTATTTTAACCGTTTAATGACAACTATTTTTTAAAGTAAGTATAATTGAAATGGAATAATCACAAAGAAATATTAAGATACAACTTTAATAATGGGAGTGAGATGAGCATAAAATTATTTACAGGCTTTTTAATTATTACTTTTTTAACAGCACTGACTAATTATTTCTCCGCCCACTTATGTTCACCGCACTAATAATTAGCACGTGTTAGGTTTGCTTCTTTATCCCACGTTAATATACTTTTATTTTGTTTTTATTTTCAAATTAGTTTTTTTTTTAAATTGAAAATGAAAAACAACCTTGTATTTTCTCTCTATGTTAAAGGCCATAAATAAAATACATGAAAACAAAACAACACAAAGAGATAGTGTGTAATTTATAACTGATTAACGAACAAAATATATATATATATATATATATATATATATATATATATATAATTGTTTTAAAGACGGTGCAACAGAAATTTGGATAAGTTTTGCTTGGATTGGAAGGTATTGGGAACCATTGCAGAATAAATTAAAATTTCTATTATTCACAATTACCCAAACTCATCTTCTGTCAGAAAATATGCAGTGGATTTGTGTCGGAAAATCCCAGATGCAAATCTAGATGTTGTGAAACTGTGTAATTAATCATCACCATAACCAAATGTATAATTTAAATTGCTGAATTTTGTTATAGAGGTATAATTTTAGTGCATGTTTAACGTCGGAGATATTCAAAATTAATTTTGATAATCAAAATCATATTGATAAATTATTTAGAAAATTTTAAAAATAAAATTTAAGATGGTAAATTTATATTTAGAAGAAATAACTATTTCTGGTTTCTCCATTAATTCAAATCGATTTGAAAAAATCAATTCCACTATACACTCATCCAAACACAAAATTTATAAGTGAAATACATTTTGAAGGACATTGTTTAAACAAATATCACCAAAAGCACTTAAAAGATGTGTTATGTAGTGGGACACTGTCTTTGTGGTGAAGGCAAATAGATGTGAAAGTGAAACATAAACAACGTCAACTCCAAGCATCAAACTTTTGTTAATAGCATAAGATGTGTGTTTAATTGAATTTCTAAATAGTTTGATTTTGTTTTTTATAAAGATATATTGATGTATTTAATAAAAATTAAACATTAAGTAAAATATTGTATTTAATTAAATTAGCAATGTTTTTGAGAAAGTGATAAGATTGAATTCAATGGAAATTATAGAAGATAAAAAAAACTACATAATATTTAATATCATATAATTTTGATGAATGATTTTGTTGATTGAAATTTTTATTTTTTATATGTATTTATAAATACATTTTTTCTTAAACGACCATGAGTAAATAGATGGAATTTGTTGTTTTCCTTTTCACCCTTTTCAAGTAAAAGTAAAGCTATGATTTTTTTACATTTAATGGGTTTTTGTTATTTTTCTACAACCAATATTTAAGATATTGTTTTTATCATAGGAAAGAAAGTCACTCTCTCCCTCTAATATTATTTTAGAAAAAAAAAAGTTATATAAAAAAAAATGTCAACACAACAAAAAGTATCTCTTTATATATATATTATAATATATATTATAGATATACAAATTAAAATATATAAAATGGAAGTTATATATAAACTGTTTGCTTTTAGTATAACATAAACAACACAGACAATAGATATATAATACACGGATAAATACTGTCTTAAATTTATACAAGACAGTTTCCATTTTTTAAGTTTTTTTAAAATAATATAAAAACAATTACAATAATTCATTTTTTCATGTATTACTACACTTATTCGTAAATAATTTTTGTCGATGAACATTACGAGCATAAAAATAATTTAGTTTGAATAAATTTAAAATTTATCGCATGTAATAAGAATCATGAATTATCTCACAATTCATCGATGACTTGTCATTTTATCAAAATAAAAAAATGGAAAATATGTGAAATCACGTCAAATTTGTGACAAAAGTTACACTTTGTGAAATATAAATAAACTTTATCTATTATATACGTGAAGGTAGGATTTTTCTTATTCACACTCACTACATTTTTGAAATTCTGAAAATTACATTACTAACATAGTTGTTTTATTATGTAGATCGTCTTACTTGTAGGACTTTGATACAAAAAGTTATTTATTAGTTAATGTATTGATTTTTGAACCCTACAAACACATTTGAGAGGCAATAATGTGGGGTTGTTAGAGTAAGGAGTGAGATAATGGCTATGGAAGTGAAGTTTTTGAGATGAAAGATACCCTAATCACTTGCTATGCAGTAGTTGGTGATAGCTGTGATCTATTTATTTAGGTTCTAAAGGACACATGGACCCAATTTTGGGCCATTTGCCCTTACTTTTTATGACCAACGATACCATTTATTGGAAGCTAACACAAAGCCAGCTAATATATTCTATTTCAACCACAAACCCTAAATTAATGTAATGCCTATATTCATCTCATCACATTTATAAACTCACCACAATCTTTTCTCCGACAATGAGTCAATTATATACTACATTGTGATCAACAACAAGTCCAGATTTTTTATTGCTTTTTTATTTTCTATTGAGCTTTAAAAATACATTGTATTAATATTTTAAATATTTTTTTAATATATTTTAAAACATCAAAATTAATAATAATCAATATATTATAGAAACACAATAAAAAATTTAATAAAAAATTCAAATTTTATCAATAACCAATTGAGTAGACCCAACCAATAAACACACTCACTGTGTCTAATTTAATTGCATTCACTTATTTTATGATTAATTCCGATATCCAGTTAATTTTAAGAGTTATAATAAATCTTATATAAATCAATCATTTCCAACTGTAAAACAATAATTAAATGAATATCAATTTATTTTACATAATTAATTTCAGAAATTATATTAAAATTTTAAATTTACAACAATTAACAAACACTTCTTTCAAATTAAATACATATTAATATTAATTTTTAGTAAATAGATGTAATAATAAATAGTAATCAAATTTGTATTCAATTATATATCTATATAATTATCAATAAAGTTTAAACAAAATCACTATAAACTAAATTTTTTTTATTATACTAAAAATAAATTATGTAAATGTTTATTATATTTAAGCCACTACTTTCGCATAACATTAATAGGTAATAATATTATTTTTCACGATAATTTGGAAGTTTAATAAAGATACGTGCAAAAAATGTTTATTGATGGTTTGTTTCTAGTGTATTTTTCTTTTAAATCCCTAAAATCATTTTTTATTTTTTTTAAAGAACTGGACTATCATTTAAATATTTTTCCCCATATATTTACATTTTTACATTATTTTTGTTTGCATTTACGCACTCATCAACAAAAATTACTGTTGGAGTATATGGTCCCCGATGGGCCATTACCTATGGCCCATTATTTCTTTTATTTGGACTTTATCAATTTCAACTTACTTAATTCTGTTCTATTCTATGATCTACTCTATGTGGTCTTTCAATAGAAGTTGTACCTTGTTTGAAAATTCAAAATCAAGGCTACCAAAAAAACTCATCAACATTTCGTTTCTTTTAGAAGATTTTATATAGAGATAAAATAAAAGCAATAAGCTATTTTCACATTTTCAATTAATTACTAAACTGGGCACGTGTAACTTTTTTTTTTATCAGTTTACTTAGTACACAACATCATAGTATATACTTTGCTGATGTTTAGGTTATGTCAATAAAAAAGTGAAAATGTTACCTATGTTGAAAACACAAAGGGAATGCGAAGACTTGTAGTACTTATCTGAAGGGATGAAAAATTTAGGGCAGAAAAGGATGAGAATGACACATAAGCAGAATATGCAGAGACATTATCGAATCCATAGGAACAGTGTTGTATTAAGTGTTGGCAAAGACAAAAATGGTTTGGGACAAGGTTTTTGGATTATATATTTTTTTTTATACTTGAGTTGTGATTATTAAAAAATTGTGATCATAGATATATATAATATTAATTTTGTCCATATAAAATATTTGATATCACTTTTAATTTAAAATTGAAAGACAATAAAATTATAAATTTTTATTTTTATATAATATTTAATTTTATCTCTTTTATCTAATTTAAAATTTTGATGTAATATATGAGGAAACTATACACATCCACAATCATAGGAAGGTATATCAAAAAGGATGAGCTTGCCACATACATTCTGTGGTGGCATTGTTGTTCTCCCACTCACCATTCTTAGCCACTGGATTTGATGTTAGGACCCAATGCTTAGTACAACACCACATGTGGTTACTTTAATGTGTGGGTCCAAAAAGTGCACCACTGTGGGACACATGATCAAGGGTCACTAACAATAACAATTCTTTAACATTTTTTCCATGTGTGAATTTGATTTTCGGTCTATTTTTAATTCCTCAAACAAATTCATTCTAAGCTTTTATCATATAAAGAGAACGATAGAACATGCTAAATAAAAGGCAAAAGACAAATAAGGAGAGTTAAGATTAAGCGTTTACTACCGGATCAAAAATTTTAGTTAATAGTTGATATGTAACTCTTTCTATTTATATTTAAGAATATAACAGTTTAAACGTTTTACAATTATGATTCGACCAATCTGATCTTTATTACAAAACAATTAATACCATATAAAGTAAATTCAGGAACAAGAAATAACAACATACAAATAGAAATACAAAAATTGTGTAAGGGGTTTCTTTTTAGTTGAAACGTGTCTATCGTGCATTTCTCTCTCGCACTACCTACGTTTATTTTAAAGTTTGAGCATGCATGTGATTTACTTTTCAAAATTTAAAATTGGGATAGAGATCATGGTGCTGGCTTTGCAATGATCTATTCATTTGACTGAAATTTCAAAGCAAAAACAATCACTTTTCTGGTTTTTCTATTTTTAGTTTATTGTGAAGTGTTGTTGGGGTGGTAGATGTCATGAGTTTTCCTAACGCTAAGACAATTTGACTTTCTGTTGTCTCACTCTCCTAAAGCTAAAAAGCAAGCACTGTTTAATCGGTGCATCGTGGATGTTTATTTTTGGATAATATGTCGGTAGATATTTAATTATAGAAACACAATATTATCATAATCATCAAATTTCGCTAGATTGCGAAGAGTATCAAGTATCTCTATCCTCATCAACCACTATTTCTTTTGTCCCTCATAAACAAACTTTTTAAATAAGTTACTCTAATTTATAATTATTATAAAGTTTAAATATGTTTTTACTTCATAAATTTTTACCTAAAATTATAATTTATTTTTATCAAAATTTTTAATATATTTTGTTCGTTAAATTTTAAAAATAAATGAATATAACAATTTTGTCTAATTATGCTAAATTTTATTGATGTATCGATATGTAACAACTCAAAAATTTGATATGAAAAATATTTGACACATAAAAAAATTTAATATAATTGGATTGAAATGACTATATCCATTATTTTAATGTTTAAAAATAAAAATATATCAATAAGATACGAATGAATTCAAATTTTTCGTAAAAGTTTAAGAAGTAAAAACTTATTTAAACATAATTTTCTAGGAATCATACATATGAAACATACTCAAGAATATGACATCGAACTTATCCTATTCTTTTCATCATATTTATCTAGCTGTCATGACTCGTTATGTACATATATACCTGACCTGTTTAAATTTATGGTTTGTGAAAGAAAAGTTGTGTACTTAAAGAGCATAAGGAACTTGGCCTGGTTAATCCTCATGATTGAGACTTGTTTCCCATAAATAATCCTTATCTATAACCTGAACATCATGTACTAGTTCAAATCTTCAGGCCACTTTTGTTATGTCTGTCAGGAACCAAGATGTTTGACTGTATCATATTTAGTTGGCATAATACTTGCATTTTTGGTTCAACAATTGTGTCAGAATATTATATGCTAAATGTTATGTTCTTAAAAGGTTTTGAAGTTCTGGGCCAAAGAAACCACTTATGGAAAACTCAATAAGCAACTTGTTCTTTTCCTATGACTCATGTTGATTTGGGACCAACCTGTTCTTCTAAACACTGTACATTTTTAGCTAAATGTCATTCGTCATAGTCACTGACTCAATGAACCAAATGTTCAAGTTCAATTAACCACACAAAATTGTGCATGAGGATAGCGTTGGCCAAGTTGTACAACTGGGACCATCCTATAAAAGAAAACAAATTCTGCAATTGCTTATGAAAAGGTAAAAGAGCATTCTCTTTATGTGATAATGATGCTGCACAGTGTTTCACTCAGCTTCTCTATATACAAATTGCATTAATTTTCTTGAGGTAAGAGTGTAATGTAAAACAACTAAGATTGCAAAGGTACTTTATGTGAACTCGAGAGAGAATTTGGATTCACAGATTATTTTTTTTTTGTGCATCTTGTGCCTTCAAAATTAACTGATAATCATTAATTTTAAAGTATTAAAATATATTAAAGATATTTAAAATATTAATATATTGTATTTTTAAGGATTAAATATATTTTTGATCCCTTATTTTTCAGTAAATTTTGAAATTAGTTTATTTCAAAATTTTGGACCAATTTAGTCATTCATCTTTCAAAATACGTGGATTTAGTTTTTTTAATCAAATTTTGTTATATTTATTTGATGTTTCGTATGCATTTCATAATTGTATTTGAGTTGTTTATACTTTTTGACACATTTTTGCTTTATTGTTAAATCAAATACTATTATGAAACACGCTTGAAATATCAAATAAACTTAACAAAATTTGATTAAAAGGACTAAATTCACGTAGTTCGAAAAATGAATGACTAAATTGGTTCAAAATTTCGAAATAGACTAATTACAAAATTCACTGAAAGTTAAAAGATCAAAAATATATTTAATCCTATTTTTTTTACTGTTCAGGAGAAAATAACACAAATTTTTTTTAATAAAGAATAAAAGATTGAATTTGGTTAAGTGGGACCAAGTTTGCGACCAACACAACTTGGTGGCTTAGGTTTTAAGTCTATTGAAGACTTTTAATAAGGACCTCCTTGGCATGTGGAGGAGGAAAATTATGAGCACTCATAAATATACAGTTTCAGAATGATAACCTTCATAACCTCTGTTAATTTTAGTCATTATCCACTCACCTTATCCATTATCTATGTCACACATTTTTCTTCTTGGACAGAGTTTTACACATCCAATTTTAAGTATTATATTATTTTTTAAAATAATCATCTTAATTTTAATTACACATTCAATTATGTGGTACTCAATTCTTGTTGCTTGTGTTCGTAAATTTGTCGCATTTGTTTACATCCAATTGCTATAATTATAGAGGATAGAACTGATTTGGGCGTAAAAAATTACGTTAAATTTGTGTCTAGAGCATATCCAAACATGATACTAGTATAACCAGAGTCTCAGGTGGATATTAAATATGATAAATTGTAAAAATAATAAGAAAACAATAACTTATTTAATAAAGTGATTTTAATTTGGAAGGATAGTTTTTAGGAACACATATAATGTCACTTTTTCTTTTGGTGTTTATTTACGCAAGGTGCAATCACACAATTCATAGAACTTTTTATCTGAATAATACCCACGAAAAAAAGAACACACTGAAAAGTTTGCCACGATCCTTTCTAAAAGGTTCATCCAAATTATCGTTTGCATTAATTGTCCTTCACAAAAATATTCTAACTATGGAAAATGCTTTAATTAATTAAATGAAAAGAGGATAGAAATTCAAACTCTAATAATTTCAAGAGTATAGTAAAAGTGAGGTAGATAAATTGTTAATAAATGTAATAGATTTAGTTAACTGATTTTCTGCGAAGTAGATAAAAGACTAGTAGAGGTAATAATTCCAAAGTAATAATAGTACAAGTGATGCATTGGTCTCACGTCTTTGGTATTCTAATAATTGAATTCACATATGAACCTACCAACTCAACTAAATTGGAGCAAAATTTGCTAACCCTAACAGAGATCTACCACACTGAACCAAATGTTTCGCTGTATTACTTCCTTCTTCTGACTGGACCCCTTTGAAAAAAGATAAATTGCCAGCAAAATATGGTGCCACAACCTTTGTTCAACATAAATACTGTTATAAAGGAGCTTAGAGGCTTCTGATCTGATCTATATAGCACAGAAAGATATGCTGTTGGAATGTGGTTGTGATACAGCATCTCCCGCCAAAGTAAAAAGAGGAAGTCATATATGTTTTGAAGATGAGTACAGTGATTCAACAAAATCTTCAGAAGTTGTTTTGCTAGCTCCTAAGGAAGATTGTCTGAAGATCATATTCATCTATTGTTCAATTCATCTGCCTAGAAGAGGAAAGAAAAGGCAATTATCAGCAACCTAAACAAGAACAGAATACCACGTGTTTGCCAACACTTGACAGAGAGAGGCAACATCATGAATGATCAATGTTCAAGCCTACTACATAAGAGCAACAAGAAAGAGTTGCCTGTATTAGTTGGATATGTTGTTCAACAAATGCAAAAAAAATAATACCCTTGTTTGAAATATCCTATTGATGCCTAGCAAGGGCAAGTGGGCCCGACCCACCACCCGATTTTATAATTAAAATGAAAATGAAAAATAATTTAAAGAATTAATTTTTTGTGTTATGTGTTTTTTTTAAAGATATAATAGTATTGTAATTTAAAATCATTACCACTTATGAATTGAGTTAAAAGCAAATGTAGTAATCTTTTCCTTTTATAATTAGAAATATTAATGAATCGATTAAAGACTTAAAAAATATTTACATGATTAAGTTTATATATATATATATATATATATATATATATATATATACAAAAAAAAAAAAAAAAAAAAACTGGTGGGCTTGGGTTCTCTTGTGGGGTAGACCAGAGGTCTTAGCTAGTCCTGTTGTTGACCCACCATAAAAAAGGCCGAAGTGTCCCCTTTGCCACCCTTTTGATGCTCTCTAAAAAATCTCATAAATCTCTTGATTGCCCATGTATTCCATGTATGCTAAATATGTATTTTAGTGATGCATTATACAATATATTGCTACAACATAGTAATATTAATTCCTTCCCATGTCCTATCACGTAGAACAATCTGGTAGCAAGTAGCAGGAAAACCAGTTCATGAACTGTGTGCATAAAGATTTGGCTTAGTCAACAAGAGGTCAAACATCCAAAAATACCAATCGCTTTTTTTATGTTTCTTTCAAATGTCAGTTTCTGTGGTTTCTTGGTTAATTCCAGTTTAATGCGATATTAGAGTCGGTTTCTATCAAATTTCAACTGGGAAAAGCAGAAATTAAATGAGAAAAATAATAGCAAGCGGGAGTGGATGCATGAAACTTACTATTATTTCTTCAATATTCAAAGTCTCTGAAGAGTCAACTGAGAATCCCAACTCTAGCATTAGCTTTTCCAAGCGATTCACATTTGTCAAATACAGATAACCAACCTAGTTCAATGTCCGTGTCAGAGAACAGGCTGAAAACAAGTTTCAAATTATAGGAAATAACTTGTTTCAGATTATTCTTATAAAATACTCTGATTTTTAATTACAAATGAATAGTAATCTCAGCAAATTAGCATGTTACAATTGCATCACCATTTTAGAGTTAAAGAAATATATAAAGGAGGTTCTCAAGAATCAGATAGCCATTTTGTGCAAGATTTATATCAACAGAAGAGAAAATCCATAGTTTGAAGGCACTGACTAATGTTTCTAGTGAAGATGCTCTGCTATACACAGCTGTACCAGCACGTTTTTTGGTCTTAGTTTTGCTGGAAACTATGTTTTTCCCCCATCGAAGAACATCCCTGCAATAAAGATCATTAAAAACCATAGCCAAAACAAAAATTAACAGATTTACCAAGATCTGTCCATTCCTATCATGCTGGGAATGTATAATCAATCCTGTATTAAACCAGCACTACATTAGAATAATTGCAAGTCAGTTCCTTTTTCTTCTTTCCTTTTTTGAAATGTTTACTGTCTATTGGCTCCATCACCACAATGGTTCCATCCAATCATCACCATGTACAAACCACGAGACAGACTGAAATGTTAAATCTAAATATAGTCTCAAATTTAGAACATAAATTTGATCTAAAGCTACCCAAACCAGATTTTTCTTTTTCTTATTTTTTAACAAAGATCCGAGTTCCAGAACCTCAAGATAGACCCCATAGGAAATAGTAGAATCTGTGAAATGAGTTTTTATGATTCAAAGCAGTATTATTTGGACTCCTGACATTTAAACTAAGGATCATGGATGTAGATCTGTCCGGTGAAAACCAGAATATAGCTTTGTACTAAACAAGGATGCAATCCTTTGGTGGAAATTTTCGGTTCTATACCAAAAACAGTAGTGAAATGTCTAAATGACTTCAAAGTTTGAAGCATGCCAAAACATTTATAAAGCAATGTGCTAAAATGGCTACAAAATGCACCAACACGTGTAATGTGGTTTATACAATATTTGATGCAATAGTTTTATGCACAAATGCATCATAAGTAATACTACATTTCCGATATTCATATCAATTTCTTAGATAATGACATGTTATGTAGTATTATCTTATTTCAATTAATTAGCGTTTTCTTCTATAAATTAAAGAGATTCCATTAGTAATTGAGATAACAGAATAATATTTTCATATCAATTAATTTTCAGGGCATTTTATTTTGTAACGGAGGTCTTTATTAACCACTATTGTAAAAGAGTCGCCATTGAGACCTAAAAGTAACATATTCTAACCTCTCCTGATCTGATAAGAAGCTACTTTCGAGAAGTTTCTGCAGCAATGCATCCTGGAATGCAGAATCCATAAACAGTTTAATATATATGCTGTAATTAGATTAGAAACACATTTTAATTCATTAGTAACAATCAATCAAATCCAAGGACATCACCGCCCATCTGTAGCAACAAATAAAACACTTGCAATGGCAACTAAGACATGTAATTCTAACAATGAAAAAAACTCATTCAACAAATTCAGCCCTGGGAGAAAAGTTTCTGAAGTTTTCAAACAAGAGTAGGAGGAAAAAGTGTTAAGCTCATGATTTTATAACAAAAATTCAGTAGTGCTGACCCATATTATTTAAGGAAACCTTGAAAAACACAGATTTTTTAAGACAAAAACTAGTTTTAGCAGCATGGTTGCTATTTCTCCTTTTCCTTCTTTGTTTCAAATACTAATATCCAAGAACATATTACAGAAGAATTTTAACTAAAAAGTAACTTATAAGCTTAAAAATCATAGAATTACCCAAAAACTTTAACTTTAAAAATAAAGCTCTTATTTTAAGTCTTATGCTTAACTTTAAAGTACTTTTAACCTACGAAAAAGTTGGGCCAAACGCCACCTTAGTGAACTTCTTATGTTCCCTCCTTGAATTGCACTCTATTATGTCTGCTATTTAAATTATATCTCATTATCATGGTCCATGATTTACTTTGTACAGCTTAACACTGTATGGAGCAAATCCCAGATGCATGTAAAGCTATGTAACTATTTGCAGAGAAACCGTGAACGAAAATTGAGAAAGAAATAAAGTATAACCTTATTCAAAACAGAAAGATCTACAAGTCTATAACAGTAGATCAACTAGAAAAGTACATAAATAAATTCCTAACCCTCAATTAGGTGACAATAAAGTCTGAAAGATTTATAGATTACAAAGAAGAAGAAGAATAATGGAAAAATTATATGCTCATCCAAAATACTATTCTTCAAGATTTAGCATGTTACTTATCTAATTCCATTGAATACATGGTACATGAAGATAAAATAAACAGTAAGGAAAGAAAATATACCTGAGCCTCACAACGCACAACTGCCATAACCCGAACATTGTATTCTTCAATACTTAGGGGAGGAAATAAAAAGTGCCTACGAGCGTATAGCTGCATGTTTCAAGTATAAGAATTGTAAGAATTTCACTGAATAAGATATCTGGAAGTTCTAAAAACACAAGAATGGTAAGAATTTTAATAAATACAATTGATAATATGAACTAGGCAAGTTTATTGACTGTGTGCGATTGCATAGTGGATGACACTTTATACTTTTTCATCAAAAAATTAAAAAATTATAATAGATTTTTAGACTTATTCTCTTGTGCTTGGTAACCAAAATTTTCTGGGTAACAAATTTAATACTTGACCAGATACTGTATTTTTAATGCATAGTTTATCCATATTGTAATCAACTCTGCATTTCATCAAAGTAGTCAAATTCAAAATTGTCAGGTTTCCCTTTTAGTCCAGAAAGCACATTCAGACTTTGTCGTTGCCGCTTAACAACACACAAGCAAAATTACTTATACCATGGTTTTAAATTATTGATATTGTGGGAAGCTGCAGGAAAATGCAGTTGATGCAGCTGAATTTGCAGTTGTGGACCACAATTTAAAACCATGCTCTGACGATTGCATATCATCAATGTTAAACAGTGCTTGCATAACTTTGGCACGACCTCATGGCTAGTACTCAAAGACCAATTTCCTTGAGGATAATTGCTCATTTGATCAATAGGGAAATTCAAAAACAGAGGGCTAAAAGAATACCGAGCTCAAACTTCAAGTGGTTAAGCAAAGCTCATATGTGCTGTAATAGTAAATCCTTAACAGAATTTATTCTTTACTCTTTCAGACAGTCATAAACTAGTTATCCAAAAAACAGCGCACGAAATTTGGAGCGTGTAAGCTACTAAAGATAAGCACCAAAACAGACCACCAAAACAGACCTCGTATATGCAATCACCGATGTAAGCCAGAGTAGCGGCGTTAAACACGGATCGAGGCTTCACCACTTTCGGTGGACTTGGCAGCCATTTCTCATATCCCAGATAACTTTCGTCTTGCTCTTCTTCCACATGCGCTGCAAATATTGCAAATATGTATACGATTACTTTGGAGCATAGAAATTAAAGACAATTGGCAGTACAGAGGAGGAAGAATTAAGGACGCAAATACCTATAGTGGGGAGAGGAGTGGCGCGCTTGAGAAGATCAGAAATGTATTGGTCCCTCTTCCGAATTATTGGTGCAGGGGAAATAGGAGTGGGAATGGGAACAGTGTTCTTCTTAAGCTTTCTGGGTGCGTTGGGGTTGTAAGGGAGTCTCTGTTTGGTGTCCCATGAAGCTCTCACTGCGAATTTCAGAGGAGAAGATAAAGATGACAAAGATAACAGAGTCTCCATTGTGGCAACTCACATTCACCTTCAACTGATGCTGTTGTTGATATTTCTACATAGGGGTTTGCTATTGACACCCCCTTTTGCTATTGGCACTCCCTTCGCTGTTCAAACCCCTTGTTTTTTTTGTCCATAAGTAAAATGGACAGTAAAAATAAGTTTTTATTCAAAATCAGTTTCTAGTAGAAAAAAAAAAAGAATTACGATTTAGTGATCTAAAATTCATGTTTTTTTTATAAGTTGAACTAACTATATGTTTGATAAAATTTACTGAATTATGAAAAAGTAGATAAAAGCTAGAAATTGACTTTTTATAGCTCAAATCCGTTCAATTTTTTTTTATAAGACCATATGCAAATAGTAACCGGTATATTTATAATGAGATACTAACACAGATGTTAATTTTCTTTTTGTTGCTGAAGAAATTCTTCTAATTATACATTTTTACTTTTACTTATTATACTTTTTGTGTTATGTATTCTACTATTTATCTTAGAATACGTCTTTAAATATTTTTCAATCAAATTTAAAATAAATATTATAAAAGTATTGTCTATCCCTTCCATTGTATTTAAATATAGTGTTAAAATAAAAAGTAAATAATAATATTATAAATAATACAATGGTACAAATAAGAAATACAATATAAAAAATAATTATTATCTATCATTACCAAAAAGATAAAATAATAATACAACTCATACAAATAATAAGATGTATCTTACGAGTAAAAACGCAAATATATGTAATAATAACAATAACTTACCTTATATTAAAAGAATTCAAAGAAAAAAAATTAACAAATAATTTATAAATAAATAAATATAAAAAAAGTTGTTAAAAAAAAAGAAGAGGATTATCTTACACATAGAGTTTAAAACAATGATACAAACTATTGAAGGAGAAATAAAAGTAGATAAAACATAACAAATGCTATTTACTTATTTATTTATTTATATAGAAAAAGGAATTTAAATGTTGGTGATGTAACGACGCCGTAAGAGGCCAAATTGATCGATCCTCTATATTTGTTGGACTGTGGTTGCTTTGTTGGGTTTTGCGATTGGCGTTCTTTGTTCCATCGGAGAAGACCCTTTCCCCTCTTTTCTTTTCACAAGGTTTTTCTTCTTTCTCAACCATATATTCACTCTATGCATCCATTGAATTCTTATTTTTCGCTCTTCTTGTTAAAATTTCTTTAACTGTTCTTTTCTTTAGCCTTTTCATCTTGTAATTATAATATTCGTTGCGATTCTCAGAATATAAAAATGTTTGCAGTTTAATTTGTAACTGTAATTGCAATTTTTTCTGCTTCTATCGTTTTAGGTCTTTTAACATGGCATCAAGACACCGTGTTCACAGAGAACCCATGAATGGCAGAAGGGGGTATCCGCCGGATGGGCCTTATGCTCGCGGGCCTCCGATGCCGCGGCCCCCGCCTATTCCGCCTCATCCGGCTGTGCTGGAAGAGGAACTTGAGTTTCAGCATGCTGAGATGCGGAGGTTGGTGGCAGACAACAGGAGGTTGATTGATGACCGCATGGCGTTGCAGCGAGACCTTGCGGCGGCGAAGGAGGAGCTTCATCGCATGAATCTCGCAATTGGTGACATTCGCGCTGAGCACGAGGCGCATTCGAGGGATCTTGTTGAGAAAGGCATGAAAATGGAGGCTGACCTTAGGGCAAATGAGCCCCTGAAGAATGAAGTAATGCAACTGCGGGCTGAAGTTCAGAAACTTAATAATCTCAAACAAGAGCTGACAGGGAAGGTTCAGACACTCACACAAGATGTTGCAAGGTTACAAGCAGATAATCAACAGATTCCTATGATGAGAGCTGAGATGGATGGCCTGCACCAAGAGCTAGTGCGAGCCAGGTGTGTGCCTCAACTGCTGCCAGAGTTTTCATTCTCTATTGTCAAGCTCCTGTGATAGGTATCTCCACATATGTTGCTTAAACTAATAACTGTTTCATTTTTGTTTCACAGAACCATGGTGGATTATGAAAAGAAGGCAAACATAGAGTTCATGGAACAGAGGCAGTCCATGGAAAAAAATTTGGTTTCCATGGCCCGGGAAGTTGAGAAATTGCGAGCTGAGCTTGCTAGTTCTGATGGAAGACATTGGGGTGCTGGTATGTCAGGTATGACGTTTCAAAAAGTTTATAATTTTTTTAATCATTTACATGTATGTATTGTCAAATGTACAACAGACACATCAGAGTAGTGTCCATCCAGCCAGCCTATTGCCTACTATAACAATATTGGGGTTGACCACTGCATGTTTCTATCTAGGATTGATAAATATGATAGACCACCAATCTTGAAGTGTCTATGCATCATGGCTCAAAGCTGATTTCATTGATCGTTGAAAAGCCAGCTCGAACCACATAGTTCTAATTTTCACAGATTTTATCATCGTTCTTTTATCCATATTATTTTTTATGTTTGTTTCATTTATGAAGGTGGTCAATATGGAACAAAATTTGGTAGTCCAGACGGTTTTCCAGCTCCGTATACAGATGGATATGGTGTTCACTTGGTATGTGCTTTCCTTAATGATTTTAGATTAAGCACTCTTTAATTTCCAGATGGGTAATGTGTTAACTTTTCATGTTATGCTATTTAGGGTTCTGCAGAGAAAGGTCCTCTGTATGGTGCGAGTGCTGCTACAAGAAAGGGACATGAGAAGCCTCGCATGAATCGACGTTGAAATTCAAGTAATTACTGTTGAAGATGAAGAAAGGCTTGCCATCGCTTTGCCTTTTCTGTTAGCTGGATGGCGGAGATTGAGTTTGATGTCCTACTGTGTATGCATGCAACACCAATGGTCATTTTATCAAGAACGCTGGATATATTTAATCCTAAACTGGCATGTGTAGGTTTTAGTGTTGGTTTACTTTTTCTTAGAAAAAACATTACTGCAGTATCTCTATGTTTAAAATTCAATATGACGGATTTCTCCCTTTATCTATTTTCGATTGATACATATTTCTTGTTTCAATTATGTTTTTGGTTGGTATTGTTAATAGTACTTCTTATTTTGGGTAAAAATATTTTTTGTGTTGACCATGAGCTGGAATGAAGCAGTGTAAGGTTGAGATTTTCTATCTCTCTTGTGATGGATAATGCGGGCTGAAGTTAAAAAATGAGGGGTTTGTCAAGCTAGAATTATTAGAAGACTATTTGGTTATTTTATTTCTACTTTCAATTGTTGTCCCTTGTGCTCCTTGGTGAAATCCGGGCAATGTGTTGAATGAATGGGATCGCTGTGTGCATTTCATGTCAAGGATTATGGATTTGTGATTTTGGAATTAGTCATTTTACTTTGTCAGAGGACTGATTGAATGCAGAGGAATTTGGAGCATAAATTATGTTAGGCTATACTTTTTGGTTTACTCAAGTTCAAAAGATGAGAAGTTGCTCTTATTTTGTGATTATAGTAAGCCTTTGTTAGGATTAAGTGGTAGATCTAAGTTTGTAACTATTTGTAAGATTGGATGAACCTTCCTTAGGTGCTGGAGATGGTGGTGCAAGGTGGATTGCATTTGGCTATAACCAGTGTACCACTGCAACTGGTAATTTGGCATCCTGCTCAAATTATTGGGATATACATCTGGAATTGATTGTGTTGCAAATAACTTTGAGGTGTATATAAGATGCCTTTTTCTTGGAGTTGAAGTTGCAAGCTGGTGAACTTTATTTTGTTTCTTTCCCTGGAAAAGTTGCTTGTTTTGAAGGGGGTTGTGCTCACATTTGGAGGCGATTTATGTACCTGCACATAATATTTTTATTTGGGAGTGTTGCAGCATTTTTAATTCCTTATTTTCTTTCTTTGCGAAGTTTCTGGTCATAACTACTGCTTTTTGCTGGCATGGAGGGTAACTGGTGAAATGTGTTGCTTTTGTCATAGATGGTATTAATGATGAATGATGAGACATTTTCATTGTAAGGCTGTAACAGTGTTGCAGGGACATGTGTTTTCCTCTTCAGATAATCTTGCATTCTCTTAAGTTTGTTGATTTGAGGAAAACTACTAATACAACAGATGTGGATGGAGATACATATATAGACATATGTTGTAACTCTGTTTAGTCTTTCTCTAGAAAACCTGAATTGTTCACTTAGACCTTTTGGAATTTGACAAGTTTTACCTGGACTGCTGAGGGTTTACCACAACCTTTCTCCTTTATCCACAATTGGGAATGTCTGAAACTTAAGATAGGATATGACTTTTGTTGTCGATTGTTCAGTTAGACCATGGGTGCTTTAAGTTGCAAATACTATATGGAATTTGATATCAATTACAAAGTATTATTGTACATGAGAATCTGGGTTCATGGAGCTGTTACATTTGCTGAGCAAGAGAGTAGTGCTATAGTGTTTGTATTGTTCTTGCAAAGTATTTATTTGAAGTGGACCAGAAATTGGTTGATGAAGGTAAGAGAAGATGCTAATAGTTAGTTTACAAATTTGCCTAGGTTTAGGATTTAAGAGGGATGCTATCCAATTTATCCGATCTTAAATATTGAAATTTTGAAAGAGAAAGAAACTGCTATCACATACCATCACAAAGTTTCTTGTTATTTATACCAAGTTGAGGTGCTGAAATCTCTTTGGTCAAGGTCCCCCCACAATATGAAAGCTTCTCGTATTCACCATGGAATATCAGAAGAAAAGGCTTCGAGCCTGCAGTATGTGTGAAGGCCAGCTGTTGATCAGAAAGCTCATAGGCAAGTATTCTGCTTCTCTTTATCGGTCTCAATGATGTAACAAATCTAGAACATGCTATTTGTTACCCTGCTGCTTACAATCATGTAAGCTTTAGTATGCTGCTTAATATGAAACTTAATTGTTGCACACCTGAATTAGAGCATAGTAGGGTCAGATCATCTTCAGATTTTGTTTCTAGTGATGCCATCTAGCCAGAAGTTTAAATGTAATGATCAAGAATTTAATACTTAATTCTATAATAGTGTAATGATTTAATGCAATGCTAGCTGCCAATGTATCCTATTTAAAGTGTTAAGAACTTAGTTGCATGCCTGGAGCAGTCTGAAGTTGCAGGGTGGAAAATTTTCTATATGCAATGCTCCTATAGATCTTGATTTTTGTTAGTCTTCTAATACAAGCCGTAAGGAACATTCAATATTGTTAACTCCTTTTGGATTGCCAGACCACCCAGTTAAGTTGGGGCGCATTATTGCTAAAGTTCAGAGTTTGCAGCTTATAGATTGCATTTGTTTCCAGTGGCTGGTTGGGCATACTAGTTGCTGTTGCTACTTTTCTCTGTTAGAGATTCGCATATGTATTTAGCAGAATTTGGAATTTTCAAGACTACTTAGTTAAAGGGCAATAAGCTTCAACTAGTTTATTTTAGGTTATATTTTAGTTATAATTGCCGACTTGAACACACGATATTATGATTTGGAATTTGCAGTTTCTGGAATAAGCTTGACTGAGAGTATTAAGGAGACAAGATGAACTGTCAGCTTCCTTAGTGAGATAAGTAGATATGATTAATCAGCTTCCACCTAGATAAATAAATAGCTGCATTCATTTCATTATAGGTAGTTCTTAAGTAATTGGCCTCGTGAATCCTTGGAGGTTTCGGTTACACTTTCTCAGAGCAAAGGATGCTAGCAGTCTTTTGAGATTTGTTCGATTGTCATACATAATGATTACATTGTGTTGTTCTGATACTGCTATTTCTATATAACATAGCTGGGTTCTTTCACTTGTCTTTTGTTATACTTCTCTCGTATATTTTCCCCTATTGCTACTGAACTTTGTATACATATTTGAGTTTCTTGTCATTTATTTCATCCTAATCTTTTATTTGTGGTTGCAGATGAAAAGCTGGGAAGCTTGTTTGGGACGGAGAAGTTGAGACAGCCCCATGCATATTTGTTTTCAAGAAACACCATTAGGTTCTTTATTATTTCAAAATGCAAAATCGGTTTAAGTTCTTATCTGGAACAAAGAACCATCTATCACTGGTGGATGGGTGTATTTTTCCTGGTCGTGATGGATTGAGATAATGGTATTAACACGCCTTTGTTGGGTTGGATCATCGTATTATTAGATTGGAAATGAAAGCATGAAAGCTTTCGTGGTAAGCATGGATGGTTTCGCTCAAATTTACAAATGTTAGTTTGCTAGATGGATCATGAGTCCATGCTTAAGACGATGCTTACCATGTTTTAGGGATGTCTCAGGTATCTCTCTCAGGGATGCCTCTTTTACACTTTTTCTTTTATGTTCTCATGATTTTTTGCATTAAAAGACATTCATGTTGCAATGTGTAGAATAGTTTCAATGCCAACCTACTACACATTGCGGACGACTTGGATCATTTTTCATTGATCAAAGTCTTAGGTTCTCATCTTATGATCAAAGCTAGTCAACAGGGGATGAGAGGCTATTTATGGTTGATTGTAATGCACTTGCTTGTGATCGTGTGATTGTGGTTTAGTTGTCATTGAACTAGGTACCCGTTACTTGTTAGGGTTTTATTATTTTAAGGTTTATAAATGTGGTGGCTAAATTATCCATTTGGTCTTGCAAAATATTGCCTGAATGTTCCATTTGGTGCCTAATTTACTCTTTGTAAATTGTTTTTTTTTTCTCTCTATTATTGTGTATTTGTGCTACTAATTCATCAGTTTCATATATTGTTTTTTCATCCCTTTTCAGCTGCAGAATATTTAGCATTCTCGTTCAATGGCGAATCTTAATTGGATTAGTTTTACTTTGCATAAACCATATTTCACTCATACTCTACTACATATTTAAATGGAGAACTTAACGAACAGGGTTGTAATAACATTTTTTTTAAACCAGATCATATGGTTTTTATATTTTGAAGGATCAACATGTCATTTATCAATTAAGTTATTTATGATAAAATGAAATTGGGGAATTGAGATGCCATCATACTTGGAATAGACTTCTCTGTAATTGTTTATATTATTTTAGGTTGTCTTTGTTATGTTTTATCACCTGTTTCTCGTAATATTTAATGTTTTTTAAAATGTTTTGAAACATTGATTTTAAATGATAATGCTTTTGAAAGTAGTTGAGAATAACATTTCTGATTATTTCTGAGAATAATATGAGATGTAATAATAGATCTTAGATAAACTTAGGTAGCTGATACCTAAGATATTTTCAAAAACTACATCAAATTAGTTAGTTTTCTTGATAGAACCAAGAATTAGTAGTCATGGTATGAGAAAAAAGAATTAAAAAATCAGCCAAAAGCGTATAAGATTTAGTGTCTGCCCATGAATCAAAACTAGTCCAAATTATTATTTTGTAATTCTAAAATATTTTTAAAGTGCTTATATATACTATTCAAGTATAAATTAACCGTCTATTATAATTTTTATCTTACGAAAAACAAATAAGGTGATATTTTAGGTTGTTTATAAGTTTACTTCATTTTCTAATTTTATATCAGTTTGTTATATTATATGTTGTACGATACTTAAAATATGTATTTAATAATTATTCAATTAAAATTGTATCACTTAATGAACTAATGTTTTCATAAAGTGATTTACAGTCACTTCTGAGAAAAAGATTGTAGTCAGATGCTAAATAAATAAGTTAATTATAAAGAGATTTATTTATTTATTTTAATTCTAACTGTTAAAAAGAAATCAGTTTCACAACAATGTATACAAACTACCTCAATAAAACAAAATACCTTGATAAACAATGACTACTTTATTTTTTTTTATCTAATTGTTTTGGTTTGATATGGAGAACTGAAAAATAACTTCTTCTTTTTTAAATGGAATATTATATATTTTAAATTAATTACTATGTAACAAACATATACAATTTCATATGATTGGTTTACCGTTTAATAAAATTATATTTTCAATATATTTATATTTATAATAAAGAATAACAGATCAAACTACAAAATCTCGTTAAAAGATTAAATAGACAAAATTAGCTTTTTCTTTATTCTTTCATGAATTTTTCATATTCATTCTGTTATAAACTAATTTTGTTCGTATTATTATAATTACGAACCAACACCTTTTTGGAGTAAAAATAGACTTATTTAAATAAACATTAGGGTTAATGGTATGAAAAATATGAAAATTTATCACATAATAGAAACTACTAAATTATAATAGATATTAGATAAACAGTACAAAACTACACCAATTTTATCTGGTTATAACTGAACAGTTTGACTTCACCTTCTTCATTCAACATAATTATCCCTTGAATGCAGGAACCCGATTTCATTTTTACAAAGAATCCTGAATCAACGCAGATCCTCAACTGCTGTGTTGAAATAGCATAGCAAGTTATTATAAACGGTAAATAATTATCATAAATGGAGGAACCAATCCATGTTACCTTATTCTTTTGTTTCATCTTCCTCTTTGTTCACATTTTATATTCTGAGTTTGAGATAATTAATTTGCTTTATTGCTACCAAAAAGTGCTACAAATCAAACCCTTTCTTCTGATATAGAAAATATGAGAGAAGAAAAGGAAGCAAATACCAGTGACAGTGATGCTGATATGATAGCACAGTTGCCAGACCACATTTTGGATAACCTACTTTTCTTCTTACCAACTGCTGATGCTGCTGTCATGGCCACTGTCTCCAAGTATTGGCTTAACTTATGGAATTCATTCATCACAGTGCATTTTTCCTTCAATGAAACCACTCAGGGACTTCAAAGCCTTTTGCCAACCTTTTTGCCTTGTGTTAAAGATTCTCTGAACTTTCTGGGATCACCTGAAGAGAATCCAGTCATTCACAGCTTTGTATTGAACATGCATTTTTCCAAACAAAGACGACAATTTCATCACACGCATAATATGCTTTACATCTCCAAAATATCCACTTGTCTAGATGATTGGATCAGTTTACTGCTGCAAAATGATGTCAAGCATGTAAAAATCAGATTTTCAAACATGATATACTATGTGCCGCCAGATATCTTTTGGGGAACATTGTTTCTCACAGTGCATGTGGAGGGTTGTCATATCATAGGAGATCCTATATTTTGCACTGGTAATTCATCCTTTAATTGCCTCACAGAGTTGGTTTTAGTGAGTGTTCAAACTTGTACTTATACGGTTCATAAGATTCTATCTTACTCCCCCTTGCTTGAGAAAGTTGTTCTCAGAAATCTTAGTAAAATGGACTACCTTGTGATTTGCAACCTTCCCAGGCTTAGTCATGTTGAAGTTGAGCAAGCACTTGAGCACAAGATTGAGATTAGAGCACCAAATCTTAGTACTCTCATCTTAAAGTTGTATGGATCAATTGAAGGGTTTTTTTCTGAAAGTTTCACAGGGGGTGTCAACTTCGGATCAAAAAAAATTGCTTTTGAACATGCCATGTTGAAGACTTTGAAACTGTGTTTCACCTCATGTGCTAGGGTAAAGGTTGCTTGTTCTAATCTTAGAACTATGTCCTTGTCAAACGAGGGTTCTGAAATTCCACTGGATGTTGAGGTTGATGCTCCAAAACTTGAGCAGCTTGATTATGATGGTTATGTTATTCCATCTTTCCATGGTGTGACATCTCTTCTGAAGCCAATAGTCACACTGAAGCTAATTCTTGGAGGTTGCCCTGGTTTGGATGTTGCAGCCAGGAGTTGCATTGAGATGTTCAACCAACCAACACTGCATTTAATTTATATTTATAGAGGGGTATGATTTTACTTATACAGAATTCTCAAATCCTATTCATGACATTAAATTTTCATGATTAACAAGGCTGTTAGTTTAGTTCATGATGTTAAATCTGTTTGAGTGTTTATATTCTTTGTTCCAAATTGCTGGTACTAAATTTTCTCTTCTACCAGTTCTTCAAAGCACAGGAGATTCTGTGGCCAGGACAAGTATAACAAATGGAGGTTACTTCTCCACCACCTAAAGTAAAATGTCTTACATGGTTTATCAAATTCTCAACACCATCATTTGCTTTCCAACTCCTTTTAGATGGTTCACTTTGCAACTGTCATCCTAGTGTTCTACGTGTAAAAGCACTTCCCTCAAATTGGGAATTCATGGAGGTAATATAAGAATCAATTTCATATTTTGAAATAAACAGAAGGAGTAAAATATTGAGAAAAAATAGTCACCAACTAAAATGTGTTTAGAATATCCTGACATCCCTTTTAGTTAGAAGAAATTGTGGTCACCTATACACAGAGTTATGCAGAATACAGTTGTAGTTAGCTTTTGATGTTACTGAGTTTTTTATTATTATGAACTTGCAGTTCTTGTGTCATGAATTACTTAACAGAGAAGAAAATCCATCCTGCTGTAAAGATGAACCTAAGTTCAGATGCTGGAGACATTACTTAAAGAGTGTTGATGTTCAGATTCAAAGCCAGTCTGAAACTGAAAAGCCAGAGACAATCAGAGGCAAAGATTTGAAGAAAACATTGAACCGTATTACCACCTCAGAGGAGGTTCAGTTTAACATGAACTGGTCGCGTGATTTAGTATGAAGTCATCCCTTTTCCTTTTGTTATTGTGCGGGATTTCTTCAAACTCTCTTCATTCAGCAAGTAGATAAATTTTCATTAGAAAGGTAGTAATGTGGAAATAAAAATTTTACTTCTCCAAAATGATTACACTTTACAAAGTAAAGCAGGATATCCTAATTATTGATTAGTAAAGTGGCTAAAGGGTGAGCATTTTCATAGAAAACTTGAACTATGGTGATACAGTTAGCTTATCTGTTCAAACTTTTGACATGTATAAGGCCTCAACTTTCTTCTTCTCTAATCACTTATTTACATGAATTAGTTTTACCAAACTCTAGAGTTTATATGTAATTATTTGTTGCTTACTTCTATTAATACTTACAGCAGAAAAGTCTCAAGATGACTTGCATACATTTATGCTGACAACTATTGGAACAAGGTTATTATATTCGCAGTCTCGTGCGACACATTGTAGTGTTAACTGTGCATAAAATTTTTAGATACATGGCGAAGTTAAACATTCCTTACAACTTTTATTGTCAACAGCTTTCAGCTTCTTATGTATAAATAAGAACACTTATTTCAGTGTGAAAAAGATAAGCAAAAGAATGGTCAGTCTAGTCTGTGTCCGTGTGAGAGTTGTATGGTTAACTTAAGTGGTAAAGACAGGGTTTAAGAATTTTGATCTCTTCCCCCTCACAGGAGATTTTGTATCAGGAAAATGATCACCACCATCATCTGGGTCCTCCACATACCCTTCTTGAGTTATTTTCACAGGGTACCTTACAAGGTGCACACCTTCCATGTCCACAATTTCTTCACTGCTGTACATTTCCCACATGTCATCCCCTATTGACCTCATTCTCTGCACACATGCCAAACTTTCTGGCTCTAAGAACAGTTCCTCAGCACTTCCTGTGTGCTCATACCACAGTGACATTCTGTAGGCATGAATATCACCACGGTTTATGAGGTGATCAACTCCATCTTCAAACTGGTATGCCCCTATGGCAATCTCAGTGTCCCTTTCTCCATCCATGGATCGTTGGTTCACATTGGCTGATCCTATTAGTATGTATATGTCGTCCACTGGTGCCAGAAGCAACAACAGAAAATGTTAGATAACCTACACCACAATTCTAAGATAGTCCAATTCAATTTTTTTGATTGAAGAATAAGTTATTTTAACAAATTCACTTGCACAGTTCTGAAATAAAATGATTATCACAGTTGCAATACAATCATACCTATCATCACCTTTGAGTGAACATAAATGGGGAACCTCCTATTCTTTTGTGCATTCCAGTATTGTGTTGCAGGATGAGGAGAAAGTGGTGGAAGAAACTCCTCCTTTTCCTTCTTTTCCCTATTTGCAAGGCAGAAGAAATTCAAGTAATCTCTTGGATGCCCTGGTTCTCCACTTTCTGTTATTGCTTCTCCAATCAACCGATACATCATTGTCATTGTTTCTCTGGTCCAGTGAAGTATATCTTGAACTGGTTCACTTTCAGGCACTCCTTCTGGCCACATTGGTATGACTATGTACACTGCAAACCTCTCTCTTGCTTTGATCTTACTAACCACCTTGAGTGCAATCTCAACCGGAATCAGATTGCTGCATCCACTGTGCCTATCTTCTTGCCACAAGTGACACCCTCCAACAAAATACTGGTTTTCAATGTATACAAACCTATCAGCACGCCTAATAGCTTCAACATAAGCTTCTTGGATGCTTCTCTCCACAGTTAACCTTCTAAACAACTGGCTAGCAGATACATGGTCAATTGACCTATATACTTGGACTTTCCAATTCCTTTCTGTTGGAGTGTTTGAGTATGTGGGAATGAGATTTTCTAAAGTGGTGGCAGGAACTAGAAGAGAAGGATCGCACTGCTTTGTCCATCTTTGCTCAAAATTGCTTAACACATCCCATGCAGCCTCACCAATAACACAAGCATGAGCATCATGCCAAGGCTCTCTTGGTCCTCCTTTCTTGAGGCTAGCTTTTGCAATGTTTGTTTGGTAGAAGTCATGGTAATCGGATTCCTCAGCAAGTGTCTGAAACAGTGAGTGTTTTTCTGTGTCATAGCGGCCACCACACAAATCTAAACCACCCAAAAAGCTCATAATTTCTCTGGCATGAACAGAGCAGGGTGTTCTGGTGTCCACAGTTATGGTCTTCTGATGGTGAGCAAAGAGTGTGGGGAACTTGTGGTGTAACCTGGGACACTTTCTGCATATTACCTTAGTGTGTTTGAAGTATGCAAAAGCTTCCTCATCATGAGTGTTCATCACACCTTTGTTCTTAATCAAAGGCAAAGATGTTTCGTCATCCCAAATCATAACCCTCACAGCCACTCCTTCTTCTGCTTTCTTCTTCAATAACTCACCCAGATTTATCTCCCTAGCATGAGGGATTTCTGTTTGAGGATCTCTAACCTGCTCAAGAACCACACCATTAGCTACTCAAAAATGCATATCAACTTAGTGTTAGGAATCCAAGTGTGGATAAATTCTTCAAAACTAAATCTATATTCCATTAGCTAGATACATTTTACTAGAACAATAAGAAAGTGAAATGAGATCATATTTACCAGAACCATCTTGGGATTTAAAGACCAGCCTGCAATATAAATCAAGTATTTTGCACCTTCAATGGCTTTATAGACATCTTCCCACAGCTTCATTGGAGCGCCACAAAGGTCAAAAGGAGGGTTGAAGGTAGATGAATGGTGAGCATCATGATAGAGTTTAACCTCGCAGTTGGACCTTTGAGGGAAAGTAGCATCCCTAAGCCCTTGAAACTCCCCATTGCTTAGTATCTTTCTCCAACTTGGTTCCATTTCTGCTGGCTTGAACCACAACATAAATCTTAACTTTAGTTGTGGATTTGGTTTTCCATTTTCCATGAGGAGAGGGAATACTCCATTGATCAAACTCTCTTCCTTCAACCGCTTGGCCTGCATGTGGAATTTCCCCAAAATGAAGCATGATGTCTTCAGCGTAATGGTGATAGTTGAATCTTCTGGATGAGCACACTGAATCTGAAAGGTTTGGTTCCACACACGTTCACGTTCTTGTGTCGTTCTCGCCACCTTCTGTTTTCCTATCCTAATGGACACATATGCAGGCTTTCCTTTTGTATGTACACACTGAAGAAACAAAAAAAAATAGAAAATTAAGCTAACATTAACATGTGCAACTATGTTGCTGCATAATATTGAAGTTATGTGGAGCTTACATTGAAGGGAAACAAAGGTGAGTAAGGTGTGGCATTGAAGATGGTAGCTTCAATTGTTCCATGGATGAGGAACTTAGACATTTCCTCCATTGATTTAACCGTCAATGTTAACTAGAGATAGAAAATTAGTAACTGGGTTTTTTTGACTTTTGAGGGAATGAAGATAAAGTTGCAACTGTTACCAAAGACATATTTCATATATGCATATATATAGAGAGGTTGGTGTTGCAGAGGAAGAAGCAAAGGGAACCTTAAAATGTAATTGAACTGTTGAAGGGATGCAAGTTAGGGAAAACTTGTGGAATTATGCATAATTAAACGTATAGTCACAGCCAACCGTCACGTCTGTTCTATCCAAAACACAAATTTTTGCTTGAAGCTCAAGTTTCTTAAACCAAAATCACAAATTTTCGGCCAGACTGAGACCAACTTCAAACACTGGTCGAGTATTTCGTATATTCTCGTTACACATATACGAGGAATGCTTCAAAGATTCTCATCAAAGTTCGCATGTTAAACATTAAACATTCTTTTTCTATCAGATACAATCATAAAAAGCGAGTAACATTACAAGTTAATGTTATCCAATCAACTAAATAGACCATTTTGTATTGTACATGCGGATTAAGATATATGCTACAGTTAAGAACTTTCAAATAAAATTACGAAATTTAACTCCATCAAACTGTAATTCTAAATAATGATGCTTTCTTGTAAATTTTCCTAATTATTAATTATATATATATATATATATATATATATATATATATATATATATATATTCTAGCATATAAGTAATATATAATGATAAAAATAGGTAATAAAGTACCATTACTCATCAAAATTTAATGGAACAATTATTTCAAATAATAATGGATTTCCATTTTGGTTATCTCTTCTAATGAACCAAGTCACATGCAATATGCTTTGCACTAAGATCATGTGATTCAGTTTTTTAATGCACATGTGTTTTTTAGATTTTTCAAGTGGTCCTATCTCTGTGTCTCTCTCTATATACTTTAGAAAGAGATTTGAAAAAAACAAAAAACTTAAAAAAAGTCTTACCTTAAGACCTTTTTATCAAATTTTTTTTTCAAATATTAAAATTATGTTTTCTAATCTTTCTTATACTAAAATATCTATATAATTCATAAAAAGAGTTTAAATTAACATGAACATAACGGGATCAATTGCTCAAACTTTTATTATTGTTGTGAAAAAAAAATTATTTATTATATAAAACTTTATAATCAGTAACTAACTCTTGCAATTAATATAAAGGAACAAAATAGTCCCAGGAAGACTAACATTAGTAATTTTAAAAATTTATTATTAAGAATCATAATATAATGGTAATTAAGATTTATTTCTTTAGGAAATTAAGGGAATGGGATTCAAATCTCATCAAACAAAAAATAGTTTGATTTTGCAAGACTGGTAATTTTGTTGTTGTTTTGTAGCCGTGTTATTATGTAGCCATGCATAACTACAATCTTAGTTTGTTATAAAGATTGCGTCCTATTAATTTTATTTTAAATATTACGTAGTCAATTTATTAAAAGTATTTATTGTTTGATTCTCATTAAAGTTGAAGTATCTATCTATTAATCATTATGGTTGTTTCTTTGCCATTGAATTGTTAATCACATGTTTCACTATTTTAATTATAAAAGATATACAAAATTTTTGTCCTATAGTTCTTTGTAATTTTTTCTCATATGAATAATTATAAAAAATTATTATTTAACTCCTAAAAATGTTAGCCAGCCACATATAATAATATAATATTATGAATTCAAATGTGAGTTTAAGTTTCACAATAACTAAAAATAAGAAAAAGAAGAAAGTAAAATATTATATAAAGATAAAGACCCAAAAAATCATTGTCTTAAGGTTTTGAATTGAGAGTAGTGTCAATGTCTTATGTGGTTTGATTCAAGTTTTATTGGTGTTTGTTCTTCCCGTTAATACCCTCTTTAAAAACCTGACAGATAGAGACACATATAACTATATGAATATACAGAAAAAAAAAGGAAAAAAAAGGAAAAACACGAAGCACAAATCCTTAAAGTTTGAATAACATGATGTCTGTTTCTTTAAGCATTGAACAGGCAAGTCTGAAAAGTTATGTTAGGGTTGTTCATCATTGTGCTACCATATTCGTCATGTGCTTCATTATTAGGGAATTAGTTTCAGAAATAAAGCAAGCTTCCATGGCCACAGAAGCATAAGAACTTGTGCCATGAATGATTGTTAGTTTGAATCTGTTAATGGAAGAGGAGTGCAAGAAACATAGGTGAATATGACTTTAGGTTATGATTTTCTTCAAAATAATTAATAAGTTATTAGAAAAAACCAAACTTATATAAAAGATGAAGAACCTATTTTCATTTCCAAAATTTTAAACCTATTCTGACATCTGTCTTTAGTTGTTACCGATCATGCAAAGATCCAATTGCGAAATTATACTATATATTCATACCCCTAAACCACGATGTCAATATTTTATTAGATAATATATTCACTCCATTTACACGTTCATCGGATATGAAAAAATATAATATTCGTCATCCTTTTTCTATTTTAGTTTTTATCTAAATGGCCGGCATGAAGTGATTTTGAGGAAGTAAATATATTGATTATATCATTAAATACTCGTGTCAAACTGATAGTATCGAATATCTAATTAGTATAATGGGTTAACCTTATAAGATTATGGTTATAGACATTGGGAGATTGTGATTTTATATGGTTATATGACATTGGTATTATATATATATATATATATATATATATATATATAAAACATTTGACATCATTTTAACTCGAAGGTAATGATGTTATGAGTTTTTTTTCTTACATAATATTTAACTTTGTCTATTTTATTATTTTATTTGATGTGAGACTTTTGACTCGTACTTAGATTATTCCTAACAATATATATCAGTTTTATCTTTAATGAAAAAGACTTTAATACAACTATTTTATGTTTTAAAATTGTAACGTATTTTAGGTTTTTCAAGCTTTGACTAATTTAGATAATTTGGACCGATCAAACTGGTAAAAGGTTTATGAGTTAGTATCTGGACAGCGAAGCAAAGGAGGAAAAAGGTTAGATGATGGATGAATGATGAAGAATTGATCATTGAAGCAAAAGAAAAAAAAAAGTTGTGTTTGACGAACTCTCTTCCTTTTCTGGAAGAAAAAGGAAAGATATGTTTGAGAACGTTCTTCTCGAGGGACCATTTGGACACGTGGCCTTTGGTAATTGGTTACTTTGCCGTCCCTCCAACGTTGGTTAGTTCAATGTAATGTGGTCTGGTCTCTCATCCACACAACCCATATGTCCCTTCTTTTAGTGTCCAATGCTTTAAGTTAGTTGCACATTAAATTATATACATAAACCTCATTCCCAGTTTACAATAGTATACTGACTTCATTCGTAAATAGAGCGGTTAATCTGGGCAATGTCTCATGGTCAGTCTTCATAGGAGATTCTTAAATTAAGGGTAAAAAAAAGTTCTGATCCGGATTGACGATCGGGACTGATGATCCAGACATTTTTTACGATCCAGACATTTCTGACGATTCAGACATTTCAATTCGATCATAATGAGAATCGATCATTTTTAGTATTTTGGAAAAGCGTCTTCAGTAGCGGACCGAGTCCAAGTCTCTTAAGAGGGGGCGCCAAAGAAGATAAGAGCACCGTTGTGTCCGGATCCTGACGCATCACGAAACATTGTCGGCGAGTCGGGTTGTTTGGGAATACAATTTCAATCGGACGGTAAATTCCATCAAAAACTAAATACTGGTGTGAGACCGATAAAGAACAAATACCGCGAAAAAAAAATGCGACTAGAAAAATCTATTCAATTCGATCCGGCGAATTTTTGTGAAGTTTTTGACCTTTCTTAACTTCTTTAATGGAAGATTTTTTTTTTCTTGTGAACTTTTTAAACTCAAATCTACGTGAAAGAACACTAAATCGAGCTGGACCAAATTAACAATTTTATTCATAAAGTCAGAAATTTTAATACATTATTTGAATTAATAGTGCAATAAAAAGGAAAATCGGAAAATGAATAAAGATGATAGAAATAGATGAGTAAATGTTTGAATGTTAGTGGTCTTGTCCAGTGTTTAAAAAAAGAATTTGTTTAATTAGAGTGAATTGTTAAACTTAAAATAGAACCTGTATTTAATATTATAAATAAATAAAGTGTGTAATAACCAATCATTCCTGTACCTAATATCTCTCTATCGGAATATATATTTAATCTATGGGTAGCATCGTTCCCTTTCTACTTCATAAAAAATAACATAAATATATTATAAGTTACATATTCACGGAATAGGATTAGGTCGAGTGAAAAAAAAGTTATTCTTTTATGATAAAAGTCAAATAACTAGATGCATAGACACGTTTCATTAGATAGCAATAGCAATATAAATATGAATATATAATGCTTATCCAACTATTTCATGTCGTAATTTTATTTGTTAACATCTATATATTACAATTCTATCACAACCCACAATATATATCACTTTCAATAAGGTTTTAATTAGAAAGTTGTTACCAAAAACAATTGTAATACCATTACTTAAATAAAATTCATACACAAAACTAGTAATGAATACAAGTTTGTAAAACTAAAAGTTATTCAATAAGAATAATATAACGAACATATAATTATTCATCCAAAAATATTAAAAATAAACTTTTATACTATTCTCTTTTACTTTCAGGTCCTAACTCATATATTTATATATAAAGTATAATTGCAACATGTTTTACATAAATAAAAAATAAAAAGACAAGCAATCGAGAATCTACACAATAATTTCAGTTCATAAATCAAGTCATGACATATTTCAATAAATAGATTTAAACTTAAAAAAAAATCAAGGATCTACGTAAAAAAAAAAAAAAACTATACTAAAAAATTGTATTGATATATTTTGAAAGTTGTGTATGAAGTATGTTTTGTGAAAGACTAACATTTAACTTATATCAAGTCTTTCCATTACCCATCTAAGTTTTGATAGGTCAAGATAAGTTTAAAACATTCGTCCTATATACTTTTGTATGTTTTATATGAATAATTTTTTTTAATTTCTCACCATCCAAAATTATAATCTATATATTTTAAAAACTCAAAGAAGGTAAGATATATTTGTTAATATATATCATATATTCATCATTTATAAGCATTTATTTTAAATGAAGATCAGTTTATCTGACATCAATCAATCCATAATATCACTTAATTTCATAAATAACCAAGTTAAATAATAAAATTAACACTTGAAAATGTCATTTGAATGACCCAATCTTATTTGTTTTTTTTAATGATGAATCTTCAGAAAAATATATATTTGGGATTCAAAATGAATATAAATTTTTTAAGGTGTCAAATATATAAAAAGTATATTAATTTTTTTAAAAAATATATTAATTATATTAATTTATATGTGTAGTCCTTACTTTTAATATTTATATTTAAAAAAAAAAGTTTTAGTACTTCATCCCAAACTAAAACTATGTGATTTTAAAATGGGTCGTTAAATTTAATTATTAATTATTTAATCGTTGATTTAAACTGTATACTTTTAAATATATACACTCAATATTTTTTTAAAACTAGATCCCATTAAAACTCACAAAATATTTATTGTGTGCGAATAATTTTTACTTATAATGAGAATATAGTTGTTTTATAATCACTATCTTAAAGTCAGACTTAACATTTAATTAATTGTGAGTGTAATAGTTTTACACCAAAAGTAACAAAAAAATATAGTTTTTTTCTTTCTATTGCTTCCCGTGATAAATAGTTAAATAGAATTTGAGTTTCTTACAAAATTTTTGCATAAAATCTAATGCACATAAAATCTAATGCACAAATGATCAGGCTTTATTTATGTTACTTCGTTTATTTATTATTATCATTATTTAACTTGTTTACCAACTAACAAATTACCACTAATGAATTGGTGTTTTTTGAACTTAAACAATTTTGTACTAAATATGTGTTGGAAACAGTGAAATTATAAGGGAAAAGTCTCGTATTAGATATAATAAATAAAGTTAAAAAGTTTATAATATTATTATTTTGAGATTTTTAATGTAAAAATAATATCAAATGTCTTATATCCATAAAATTAATGTCATATAATTATATAAAATTACAATTTTTCAATGACTATAATTATAATTCATGTATGGAAAAATAAATATAACCCATAATATCACTTCTCTTAAACATAATCATAGAATTAACTCTGTATGAACCAATATCTTACTGAAAATAACCTCAATTCAACACTTTCAGTTGAAAAAGAATATGCATTCATTAGTTATATAGATGACCTAGTTAATTATCTTTGCTTCCATTATTATAGAAAAAATTTTGCGAATGTGGAAATTACTAATAAAAAAAAAATATAATAGTTCCTTTTGTTGAGTTCAATCTAGGTTTATCCAGATTATATATACCTATGAGTTCAAAATAGAGACCATAAAGACGAAAAAGCAAACACTATTCAATCCACAACACGACAAATTTGTAAAAAAATGATTTAAAAAATTGTGTTTTAGATTGTTACCGATTGAAAAGTGAAACTAAGAAACAAATTTGGTTAATTTTGAAATGCATTTGTAATGAGAAGGTGCCCCAGAAATGAAGACAAACCCTGAGGCACGTTACAATTAAAATAATGCATTAATTTATAAGAATAATAGTAATAATAAAAAATAAAAATTTTATTTTATTGGCGTCTTTATTAATAATGTAAGAGTGTTTATCTTTGCTTTGTTCGTGAAAACCCAAGGAAGGAAGGAAAGAAAGAAAGAAGTGTTTCATTTCAGCAACGATGACCAACTACGGCACAATCCCAACTTCCTCTTCACCTTCCACCAACCTCGAGTTCATCTCACGCGCCAAGCAGCGGGTCAAGGAAGGGCTTGCCACGCGCCGACCATGGAAGGTCATGTTCGACTTCCACTCCTTCGCCCTTCCGGCAGGTTTCTCCGACGCCGTGAGGCGCGTGCGGGAGAACGTCGGCTACTTCCAGATGAACTACGCCATCGTGGTGCTCATCGTGCTCTTCCTCAGTCTCCTCTGGCATCCAATATCGCTGATCGTGTTCGTGGTGCTCGTGGCGGCGTGGCTCTTCCTTTACTTCCTCCGCGACGAGCCGCTCGTCGTCTTCGGCCGGATGATCAGCGACCGCGTCGTGCTCATCGTCATGGCGGTGCTGACCATCGCCCTCCTCCTCCTCACCGGCGCTGTCCCTAACATCCTGTTGGCGCTCCTCATCGGAGCCGTCTTGGTGGTGGCGCACGCCGCCTTCAGAAGAACCGATGATCTGTTCTACGACGAAGAAGAGGCCACTGCCCGCTTCGTTCCTCCTCCTCATCCCGGTGCTCCTCTTTCTTGATCCCCAATCTTCTCCTTCCGCTTCGTGTTTTTCTCTTCTCTGAATTTTTTTATTTGGTCAATTCAGTAAATAATTTTAGGTTCTGTTCAGCTTCTTCCTTCTCTTTCAGTTTTATGCTTTTTTTTTTTTTTTTCCCTTTTTGTTTGGGAGGTTTGGAATTTGTGAAGCTAAAGATGTTGGGTGCTATGGATGAACTGAACTGAATGAAATTCATTGCTTACGTTTAATTTAGTTGAATTATAAATTTTATCCTTTTTTTTTCTGTGATATCTCATTCTTGCTTCTGTGAGAAGAGGGTTAGTTCGTTACTTGAAATTGAGACATATAACTAATTGACATGTCGGCAAGAGGAACAATCACAAAGTTCCCATTTTTATTTTTTTTTGTGCATTTGGGTTACCCAGTTGACAAGTTGGAATCAGTAATCAATGGCAATAATTTCAGACTTTCTGTGATTACAATTTATTAACTAAAGTTTTGGGGCATAATCAGTGATTACATTTGTCTTTAGAATTTTCTTTATTTTAAATGCGCGATTCAGCTGGTGAGTATGATTTTAGTACTTTCATCAGTCTTAATATAGTAATTGATCTTTTACTGAACATTTTATATATTCAACGAAATAGATCGAAACCTTTTGAGTTAGCACGTGTGCCATGTGAGGAACGAACTTAACCAATGCCGGCATTCTATGTCATTTAAATCATGATCATGATATATAATAATATGAAAAATGATACGTTGACGATTAATAATATTTTCTTATAATTTGAGTTGTTATCTTTTTAATTAATTTAAAATTATAAATTGAAGATTATTTTAAAGATGACATTTTGATTATTAAATAAAATTATTAAAATTTAGTTGTTAAAAATTTATTTTATATAATAATAATGATACCTACATTATTTTTGGTACGCGAATAGAATATGATTTTCCTTATTCTGTTGTATAACTTAATTTATAGTGTATAATATTTTTCACTGAAAGATTTTTTTTATAAAAGTAATGGGAGAGAATAATTTACTTTTCTCTTACTCTTATACCTCCATTCCATTAAAAGCATTATCGTTATTTTTGTTATCACCGTTTTCTTACATAGTTATCGCCACTTTTATTATAGGTGTCACTATTGTTATTGTTACAGCTGTCACTATTTTGGTTTACCAATTATGCATACATCATTGACAATGATGGTAATTTCTATTATAATAATCGTTATCATTTATTACTTATATTTTATGATATTATTATTATTATTATTATTACAAAAACCATTATTTTCCCTTTTTTTTATATCATTAAATTTTATCGTATTAAATATTATTTATATCGTTTACAAAAGAAAATTAGAACTTTGTTCAAAATTAAAAGCAGCTTACTTAATCTACAATTTATCGTAAGATATGTATATTTTGACCTATGTACATTACATAACAAACATGTAACTAAAATTTATAATTTATAGTATATTTTAAATATACAGTAAAAATTGCTCTCATATTAAATCAAATAGACGGTCGAGAGATTTTATGTTGCAATTGACAAAGATATCCGCTTGATATAATTTCAGATTTTAATAATCACAAGTTGAAAATACCTAAATAAATGGAGACCCTTGTTTTTCAAGCTGAAGGTTCTTCTACCAAAGGAATAGACAAGGATAAAACATTGTTCACCTTCATACTCAGGAATGAAGCTTTCCCATTAATACCAAGTAAATAATTTTCCCGTCGTAAAGAAAGAAAATATATTTCTTGAAAGGAAACTAAATAGTAACTTAACATGTTTATATTTGAAAATGAAAACTCTTTGTACCAATCAGCAACTTAGATCTAAGTGGCTCCGTTGAAATTGGATCTAGAACAAGCCTTAAATCAGTTTACGTTTGTGTCGGTAGCCTTTATTATGATGAGAAAGGTAGGAAAGTCTTGATTCTAAAAAAGGTCGCCTTTATTTGGTTTGAACCAAAAGTTAGATATTCACAAAAGCATCATAACCACCTATCTTTTTCTCAACAGTTTTCTTGTCCCGAGCATCACACGATGCGTTAGAAAGATATGCACTGAAAATATCACTGCAAAATATTTTAGCAGCCCATTCCCATAGTTTCTGAAGAAATAAGCATTATGATATGATGCTGCGGACAAATTTAATGATGAAATAAATTCAGGTTGGCAATTTTGACCTCAAATCCAAGCACCAACACTTGTAATCCGATCTTGACATGGCATAGAGTTGATCTGGAGTGAGGTTGTCAAGTTCCTTGGATCTCCAGCAATCAGGCATGCCAACAATCCTGTTACTCGGAGTCGATGTTCCATGGTCTTCTTCTTCCTCTGGATGAATTTGAGCTCGAATTCTTTTGTATAGTCTCATCACAGAAATACAATCTTCATACGGGTCATGAGTGCCGGATTGGATATCATAACTGTAAAGCAAAAACAATAGAAAATTATTGTCATCAGTTAACTATCGTAATTTTAAGATTAAACAGGTAAGTATTTAAATTTGGACTTTCAAATAAAAATTCAAAACAAAATTCATTTGACTAAAATGGAGCTGAATTGATTTTTAGTTGGTTTTGAAATACTTTTATCTGCCTTTAAAAATAAGGTTTTGCTTTATGATGGCTTTTAGTATAAAGAAATGAAGAACAAGCTATTCAGTATCTCGCATCCCTCCTCAACCATCCATGTAAACTGTCATCACTAGAACTATCACCCACCACCTCCTAATTGCCACCAGTTTACCACTGTCGTCACAATTTCCCTCGTTAGCACCGTCAGACCACCACCACCACCACTGTTGTCTCATTGATTCAGGATAGGATGTTTGGATTTAAAATTTGGTACCGAAATGTGAAGAGTAAAAACCACAAAAAAATAAAACCTTATAACTAAACTTGTTTTAGTTTATAACATTTTATATTTGACAATCAACATGAATACGTCCTTCAAAATTAGTTTAGTCGTACTCAACATAAAAAAATGTTGATCACCAATTTCATTTTGTTTTAGTATAGAAAGAAGTATCATTCATAGAATCTACAATGATCCTGGGCAAATTGAAATGATAGCCATTGAACAATTGTAATTTGACTTTTAAAATACAAGGAAAACTATAAGCTGGAAGAAGAAGTTTCAAACAGAAAAAGATTTGAGTTAAGAATTAACTTGCCCAAGATATGTTCGGGTGAGATACTTGAGCGAATGGCTGACCAAGTTTGTCTTCATCAACGGACGGTACTTTGCAGTGTCTCTTCAATGCAACATAAAAGCATAGGCAAAAGATGAGTGCAATAATTACAAAGATCTGCTCTCGAACAACAAACAGTACATTCAAGGAGATATTTCCATCAATCTGGGCATGATCCAATATAATAATGAAAAAAGGTTCTGAATAGATAGATCTTTTAAGTCTGGAAACATGTTTAGCATAATACCTTATATAAGATGATAATAAAAAGGAGAAAAACAGAAGAAATTCAGGGATTTCTAACAATTGTTTAGTTCATCATCATGATAAATCCTTAAAGTGGAAAAATTAGTGCAAGAGTGTGGTCAAGAATAATTCTGCCGAGCAAGATTTAGCACAATTTAAGTTACTCAAGAAGAATCTACCTTAGCATATGATCAGGATAATTCATGTTCAAGCAATCTAAATCGTGTGCTAAGTCATGCCCCACAAGAAGCTTGGCCCTTCCACCATTTAGTCGAACTTTGCCAATGGATTCTCCATTGTATAGTATTTTCAATACCTTTTCTCGAACTTCATAAAGGGGCATCGCATTTCTGAGATGTTCTTCTGTCAACCCAGTTATATCATATCTGAAAATATGGAAATAAAATCAACCCCTACACTCTTTTCCCTTTCTCAATTTTCATTGAGAATAATGCGATTTTGGGAATAGAAATGAATAAAGAAATATGAAGGATAGAAATAAAGATAAATGTAGTTGAAAAATATGTTGTTTGTTTGGGTTGATAAAAATAAGAGAAGTGGAGAAATTTGCCTCATTTGTTTAGATGATTGAAACAGAGAATGAAAAGTAAATAAATTATATGAAATATCCTTGTACTAATTTAATCCAAAAAATATATATTTATCTCTATTATTCTCAACATTAAATTATTTATTATTTATTATTTATATTTTTTTGTCATAAAAACGTTAGTTAACTTTTCAAGAAAGTCCGAAAAAAAAAATGAAAAATAGACATGATCTCTCCCCCCTATTTCATGCCAATTTGAGAGAAGGGTCCCATACGAAAGACTTCCTCGTCCCTATTTCTGCTCCCAAAAAAATAGTGAAACATTGATATTTCTATCCTATCTCCCTCCTTTACATTTCCTTCTCCCTATCAAACCTAAAAAACGTAATTTGTAAAAGAAAAGAAAACAAAGAAGCAAATTAAAAGTACCTGTAATTAGTAACAGTCATTAAAGGTCTTACATATGTATGAAAGATTAAGTTCTCATCTTCATCAACCAAACATACTCTTGCACAAAGTTCCAGAGAACCATCACTTCCACCACCAACCATTTCACAGTCCATTGCAACTGTTCCTCCAGTGCCCCTGCCAGCATGGTTTTCATCAGAAGAATCTTGACAGTCAAATTGGGAATCTATGTAGGTCAGATCTTTAGTTCCCTGCAACAGTTCCAGACATAACATAAACTTCCTAATCTCAATCCCAATAGATAACAAATTATACAAGAAACCTATTCATTTTATAAATGCTCAAGGTTGTCAATTATCAACTTACAAGACGAGTAGGAGCAGACAAGCGACATGTTTGTCTGTGAGCAATGAGAGACCCGGGACTATCAAATAGTACCAAGCAAAGTTGACAGCCCCGTTGAGAGAAAGTCTTTGAACAAACTCCTTTTGGCAAAGGACCTAAATCATAGTTAAAAAAGGAACAAGAAAATATAAACAATGAGCATAAAACATGGAAGCAATAAACAGTGTCGACAGCACAGATTGAATGCACAAATGACTTACCAGTAAGATGTTCCCTCAGAGACTCAAAAGATTTGCAGTGTTTTTGACAGACTCCACACGCAGGCTGATGGACGGAATGGTTCGAGGTTTTCATGTGCTCAATTAGATGCTCTTTCTTCTTGAATTGTTTATAGCATGCCGAACATTTGTGTCTGTAGGAAGAAACCAGCTATTCTTCAAACAAACTAGCAAAAGAACAGTTATACCAGAGGAATAAAAAAAACTTAGTGCACTGGTTCAATATATATTATTCTACTCAGAAGCACGGAACATTTCCTCAATCACTATATTGCAGATACTAATTAGTCACTGTAAATAGAAAACTCAGGCAATTATATATATCAGATACACATTAGAGTCCCCACAAACCGATTAAAAACTAACCAGAATATTCGTTCACACAAGAGAATCTTCTAAAAAACAACAGAGAACAAAATGCAGTAATAACTAATTTAAAAACACAATAAATTTGGATTTGATTTTAAAATCCTTCTAAATTCTTTCATTACAAGGTTCGACTTTCTGATCAACGCAATACGGTAATCAACCATGATGGAACAAACAAAAACAAAAGAAAGATTAAAAGTGAAGCGCAGCAGTTTGACCTTGGAGTAGGGTTTTGACTTGAGTCCGCTTCGGCGTCCATATCAAATGGTAAATCAAAACGCATGCACAGCTAGGTTTGGTGTGACGCAGATACGATGAAACGACTTGTATTTTGCCTGTTAGCGAGAGGAGTCGATAGAAGAATCACAACATTTTGTCGTACATAGGTACACGAAAATTTCGATGGTGTAAACGGCTACTCCAAAACCCTAACACCACCAAAGAAGAAGCTGCAACCACTGCTTTGAGTCAAGACGCACCGTGCTACTGTGTAGGCAGCAAGTGGAGCAGTCACCCCAAACCAAATATCACAAATCAAATCCTGATTTGGTATACTTTTAATTTAACATTCAATTAAACTAATATTTCAGTCTCAATCCAATTTTATTACTACAAAATTAAACACTTTTTACAAAAAAAAAAGGTTAGATATACTGTATATTTTTTATTTATACTATTATATAACTTTTTCTTTTTTATGTCTAAATTCATTTTTTTCATTTTTATCCTTTAAAACTTAACTTTTTAAATTAAAATAATTATTTATCAATTTTACCTTTTAATGATTATTTTTTATTTAACTATTTTTCTAAATTTAACCATTTTATTAAATCAAAGTAATTATGTACAGTAAAAATATAAAAATTATTTATTTTTATTTTTATAATTATAATGATAATAATTCCATTATCTATTGCTATTAAAAAAATAGATAGAGATTGACATAACCCATATATTTTCACCCGTGATTAAAATCACTTCTGACTTTTCCTAATATTATAGTTAAGAATTCGAAACAAATTTTAATTCTTATTAAATTTGCATACAATAGTTGATGCATTAGAATTACTTCAAATTCTTCTGAGATTGAAGGAATTATATTTGTATGGATAATTATGATTGATTGAATCTGCTCTCAAATCCATGGCTCTCTGTGACAAGTTCTTCGCAGAAAGATAGACGAGAACTAATCCTAATAGATTTACCAAAAAAGAGAGAAAAGACAAAGCAATAATGATACCATCATTAGTTTGCACGTACTTGATGAACAGATACCTCTGGATTCTGTAAACTTGTACCAGTGTTGATTTAATACAACATGCAATCCTTTGTAACAAGAAGCCAAAACACAAACCAGAAACAAACATTTGACATGCCACTTGATCACGTTCAACCTCTCAGTCTCACCCTTCTGTCATCATCAGCCAACCAGGTTTTCTTTGTTTCACATGTTCCATATAATGACACCTCAGCTTTTCATACTTCAAATAAAGCCACCACACTACCTTTTTCTGTTGCCACTTGAAACAACCAGCCTCAGCCCTAGCCCAAGTTTGTTTGTTTCTTAAAACACAAAGCTTATGAAAACACATGCATTGGGGAGAGATTTGAACCAACAATATCAAAAACTTTTCCATCCATTTAAAAGTTTCATAGGAGAATTTCAAAAGCTTCTATAATACCTTAACCTACTTTAGAACTACTACTATACACATATGCAACATTAGGTTAAATTGCAGAGAAATTTAAACATAACTACCTACAAATTGCAAATACTACGGCTTAGCATAACAAGACAGCATTCTTCATCGTGAACTGTTTTAACTGTAGTTTCTTCACATGTCTGTCCACTTAGACAGACTTGTTGCTTTCCCAATAGGCAAAGGCTTGTGCTCAGCTTCCCACAGAAAGCTTTCAGTGACTCTTACAAAAGGGGGACCCCATTTGTAGTGGCGCTGTCTTAGCTTTACCTTTCTGGTCAAAAAAAGCAAAATCAACCACTCCGGTTTCCCACATCATAACTGGGAGTTGAAACATAATTTGGGTCCATAACCGTGTCACCATCCAGTATTCGCAGAACCTTAAACAAACAAGACAAGAATGCCATCAAGATCAGTGGGGGAAACCAAAAGTGGCGTAAAATCAATGCATAAAGTTAGTGTTTAGCACATTGGAAGTCAGTGCTATTCTTGGTTCTCACAATAAAAGAACCATCAGGAGTGAATTCATAAAAGTTAACGCTCAGTTCAGCAGCACACGAGGAATTCCCTTCAAGTCCCCAATTGACAGTTGGATTATAACCTTTAAGCCCATAACTTCTTAAATAAAGTTTTAGGTTGGGAAATGTGTATGTAATGTAGTCCCCTCATTAGAAAACATGACAAAAAACAAAAATTTGTTCAATTTTTCTTACCTGTGACATGCGAGGTCTAGAATAAGGATCTCTCCTTATGCACAATGAGGCAGCATGCAGCATGCAATAGACCTCATGTTCCGAATAGTGACTTCCCAACCTTGGATCAATCAGTTCCTCAATGGCATATTCTTCTAATAGTGGTCGTGCCTGTTTAAATATCGAATGCTCACATAAATGATACCATTGCCACAATTAAAATCATAATAAATTAGATATTAATATCATTTGACTTACCCACTCAGTAAGACACTGCTGTCCCTTTGGCCTATTGAGATCCACAGCCTTTCGCCCTGTAACAAGTTCCACTAACACCACACCAAATGAATAAACATCAGCCTTTTCAGTAATTTGGCCGCTTTGAGCATATTCAGGAGCCAAATACCTGCATTGCACCAACAAAACTTAGTTGAATTGTTGATATTGTGCAGAATAACAAGACAATGAAACTAAACAAGGATTAATACAGTGCATACCCAAATGTTCCAATTACTCTAGTTTCCACTCCTGTGTCACCATCGGGTTGCCACCTCGCTAGTCCAAAATCACCAACCTGGAATAATTTAACACAAATTAATTAACTGAAAAACTTTTTGAAAGAAAGATATGAAGTGGTGCTTTTCACATGTAAACTATAAAACTGCTGACTGCAGAGAACAAGGCAGGTGACACCCAACCCATACCAGAGGTTCAAAATCATGAGTGATAAGAATGTTGTTGGGCCGCATGTCACGGTGGATAATGCAACCCACTCTGCACTCTTCATGAAGATATCGCAACCCTCGGGCAGCTCCAACAGCAACTTTTTGCCGGGCAGACCATTCTAATGGTTTTCGTTGTCTCCCTGCTAGAGTTCCAAGTAATGTCCAGTTATCCAGATAACAAATCAAGCCGGTATCAGTAAAATGCAACCTATACTACATGATTGCAATCACTGTATTGAATGTGAAAATGATAAAATATTTACATATTCTGCATTACTAGTCTTCAAGAACAAGACAAGTCCAACTCCAACCAAAAGCATAAATGCATGCTAGCTAAAATATGTATGAAACCAAGTTTCATATAGGAGTACAAAGCCTTGAATCTCATTAGCTTTACAAAAATGAATCTACCACATCAAACCAAATTCCCATATTAGATGATGCATAACTTTTCAAGTAGCGTAGAACCAAGACCTTTCACAGAAAACGTGAATATGCATGTTAATGAAGTTCAAAAACATGGCCTTGCCATAGCATAACTTGGTCTGAAAGCAAAAGAAATTACCATATAAATGAGAATCCAATGATCCATTGCATATGTACTCATAAACCAATAGCCTTCTCTTATCCTCTATACAGAAACCAATCAACATAACAACGTTTCGGTGCTGAGCACAGCTCAGGACTTCTACCTCCGAGCAGAATTCAAGATCACCCTGAGAACTGGCCAATTTATGTTGCTTCACAGCAACAACTTGTCCATCTGGTAGAACACCTCTGTGAACAGATCCAAATCCTCCTTCTGCCAAGAAATTGGCTTGTGAAAATCCACCAGTGGCAAGCTCCAATTCAGCATAGGTGAACCATCTTGGAGGTTTTCCAAAAACAGGAGCCTTATGTTGACAAATTGAACACAAGGGAGGTGGACCAGGCGGAGTATTTCTAGATAGCGCTATTGCTTCTCGTACATTCCCACTGAAATCCAAGTCAGTCTTATAGGTTGAGATTTCAATTTCAGCTTCTCTATCAAGTCTGGAGAACTTTTCTAGCAAAGCTCTAGTAGTAGACAATTGATTCCTATTATAAGATCTCTCTGTTCTTTCTTCCTTAGGTTGAGAAGATCGTTGATGCAGAAGTAAATCGGTGATCCATGGCTGGAATCTCAAGCTTGCTGAAGAAGTGGATAAGCTTTCACTGTCTGTGTCTGATATAGAATCATCAAGTTCTGGATTTTCTTTTATAGTTTCCTCTTTTTTTGACTCAATGTTTATCTCAGAGATGAAAAATGGTGAAGTTCCTTGATCAGAGCTTGAAACCGATGAAGTACCAGCTTCAGTTGCAGTGAACGGTGTCCCTAGCTCAGGGCTGCTAGATGGAGTGACAACTGGACCTTTTAAGGAATTTAAAGAATCATTCTTGTTCTTAGTTTGTTTTCCAAGCATCGGATCTTGTTCAGAAGGTAGTGAACATAATTCTTCAAGATCCTTCTTTTTTGTTCCAACCAAATTCAAGCGGAGTACCTTAGGCTGTGAACGCTTCATAACCACAATGTTGCATTGCAGCTCTTCCATACATTGTTTTTCTTCATGCCTGAGCTGTCTGCACAAAGCAAAATTGAAAATACCACCAATTCATGCTGAATTATAATCACATCAATAAAATAGTGAAACCAGAAATTAAGAGCTCATCAAGTCTGGGCCTTTAGGTGGGGGAAATAGAAAATTACTTGTCTAAAACGACCCAATTGGCTTGGGCTTTCTTGGCTTCCGCAGCCACTGCTCCACATGGTGATCCAGAAACAATTTTAATCTTCACATTTATCTGTTGAATAACTGTTAGGTTGGCGTATAGACGCAACATTCAATATGAAAATTCTTACATCAAGGCCCCTAACCTTGTTAGGATCATAGACATCATGTAGCTGAAGGATCATTTGAGAGCAAGAGTCAGTGATATCACACTTCTGTTCCGAACTTGATGATCCTGAAGAAGATTTCTTATGACCACTGGCACAATCACCAGCAAATCTTGGAAAACCCCATAATCTTCTGCCTACATATGAGCAGAAAAATAGTTAGGTACGCAGAGTAAAGGAAGAGTGCAGGTTCAAATGACCAACAAAAAAAAAAAATAAGAGAGTAAAGGTTCTTGCATGCATCAAGAATTTAAGCTGAAATAAGAGACACACACCAGATACAGCAATAGTACATAACTATAGTCATCCACCACAAGCAAGAAAGTGAACAAAATTATCATACAAGGGTTTATATTACATGTCAAACTGCTATCCATTTGTTCATAATTCTTATTCAAAACAAAACAATCCATATAAAAAAGGGGATGACATATCCTTGGAACCCAACTAATATGTTATTCGCTTGCCAAAATAGGCAACCATAAGGCAACCATAACGATCACACCGCAATAAATAATGTCTGACAAAGAGCAAATAGATAAAGAAATCATGGCAAAAATTTCATTACCCGAACTCTGTGAAGGTACAACCACTAGCAATGTAATGCAATCGCCAGGTTGCACAACATGAGTCAGGGACCAAACAAGAGCAGTCTTTGGAATTTCCTTTGATGCCTTAACGGCAACAATGACCTTTTCAGCTCCATCAGAACATATTTCTTGCTTCCCTCGCTTCTGCTGTTCTCGACTCATCAGGGCCAGCAATCCCACAAAAACTGTCTTGCTCAACAGATGTCACTCAATAACCTTCAAACCCAGATGTTCCTACATTTTAAACAACAAAGGGATGAAACACATGAGCATGTTCAATATCACTAGCTTTTTCTGTCGTGCTCAAGCTCTACCAGGATTATCATATATAACCACAATGCAACATGCTTCCAAGCAGTGACAGAACAATCACTGACAAGACTCTTTTAACCAGAACTCAAATCTTTAGTGTTACAGATTGGCAAGTAAACTTTTTTTATCAAATCCATGTTACCAAAATAGAATCAAATCTGCCAAGAATCGGATCAGATACCTTTTTGGCTCAGAAAGCAAGACGTTGCATCCCCAAATTTACCGTACTGTGAATCTCAAGTTTCAGAAATTCTACAGGGTTAAAAGCACTGCACGGGAAGGCTAAGAGACAATCCATTACACGAGAACAGTTGCATACACTAGCTGTGTGTGGAGTTTTCAAATTATTCTTCACAAGTCAAAACATTTGGCTTCAACTAGTTGGCTTTGCTTTTGATGATCCTCCAGAGGAACCCTGCGAAAAGATTCCACTACATAAATAGTGGCATGTCCTTCATATATCAAGAGTTTGAATCACTATTTGATATGACTAAAGGTCGAGACGTCTTCTAGTTCTCCGGGTCACTGAAAGCTCAGTATCAATTTTTACCCTGCACAGTGACATAGGAATCAACTTTAGAAGTTGGAAATAGTGATAATAATAGCATCAATAATGCAGAGTCTAAAGAAGAAAAAAAAAAAAAAAAAGGCATGCCAGTGTGAGACATACAGATAAGTAATCACTAGCAACCTTTTGATAGCTTAGGAATATAAAAAATATCACTGACGATCCAAGTAGAAAACAATAAGAGAGATCTCTCAAGAAGATCCAAAACTTTCTTTTTCTCCACTATTGTATCATGTTAGTATATACCATGTCAATCCTCAGGACAATGAACATCCTGCATAAAATAACAAAATAAAACAACAGCAACCAAAACAAATAATAACATACACTTTGCTGTTTATGCTTGTCATAAGATCGTTATCATCAGAACCTGAAAATTTTCAAAGAAAATTGATACAGTTAAACCTCAGAATGGTTCCTTAGCAATAAGAAGTCATGAATATAAAAATAACAGGATAAAAAATCAAAATCAAAACCTAACCAAATAAAACAATATCCTCACAACCAAGCATTAACCAAAAGAAAGAGGTGTCGGGATGATCGAGCTCGCTCAAACTATTGTTCGCAGAAACTAAAAAAGATAAAGAATGACGAAATTTTGACCCCTTTTACTACTGTTCAAAAAAGTTAGAAAAAAACCCAAAGCTTTGTCATTAAGGTTTCTTGCTTACTTTGCCACAATCTTCTCTTACATTTGGGTGGTAAAAGAATCCACAAGAATGAAAAGAAAACATGAAACTAGCCACAGTTGGAAAACCCAAAAGATAAAAGGTTTTCAAGTCTCCGAGAATGAAAAGAGTGGAAAAATGGCTTTGGCAAAAAGAAGAAGAGAAGAGATGGAATTTGTTGGTTTGAGGAATGAAGAGAGATGGCGAAAACTGAGACAGAAATGTAGTATTAAGTATGGTTTCAAAAAATTGTGAGGGTAATTTATTACTATGAAGTGCAACCGTTGTTGCAATTTGGTGTAGAAGATGAAATGCACACACATATGGGACATGACATACTTTGAATGCAGAGAGAGAAATTCAGATTTTGTGCAGAGCAGAGAAAGCTAAGCTGTAAATCGCCGTCTACATGTGTGTGTGTCCGACTTGTCAACTGTGATCATTTCTGAAATGGTTTTTTTTTTTAATTAATTTATTTATTTATATATAAACCTGAATTATATTATCATAAATAATATGTTTCTATGAAGGTAGGATAAATTAATTATAAAATGAAAATATTATATATCTAATAATACGTGAACACAACATTGTATTAAAATAAGATTACATATTATAAGAGTGATAACTAAAATGTAAAAATATTAAGAAAAGAAAAGGTAAAAGATAATAAAAGAAAGTAAAAAAAATAAAGATAATAATAGATAAAGATATTTTTGAAATTATTTCTGTGCAGGAAGAATCAATGTAATAGGCACAAAATAGATATTTAGGAATAAAATTGATGAATCTTGTGACTTAATTAGAAACAACTTTAGGGGGATTGCTTGATACAAAGATTTAAAAATCTTATCTGTAATAAAGTTAGTACTAATATTTAATTTCTTTTTTTTTTTTTTACTCATTCACTCTGGGATTGCTATAGATGTTTAGCTTAATCAACTGCTTAACATATATTTAATATTTAAAAACATAAATAAATAAGTTATGTTGATTTATTGCAGAAAAGTTTATTTATATGTAATATTTGTATATTGTTTAAATTTAAATACGTATCTATTAAGTTTTTTTAAATTTCTTGGATTCATTTTTGCCTTCATAATTTAAAGAGAATTTTGTACTCTAAAATATGCAAATAATATATTGGTATCCTGTTTTATACTTAAAGAACAATGTACTTTGTCCTTTTTCTTGACATAACCTTTTTTTGTTTTTCTTTGTAAAAAGTGATAGCAAATACTGCTTTGTTGGTGGAAGCAAAAATATAGTTTTAGTCAATTGTAAAATTAATAAATATTAGCTTTAGTCCATATAATATTATTTCATTTAAATAAAAATTGAAATACTTTTCTTAAAAGTCATAAAAAGTGTTAGACTTAGTCTTCATAAAACATTTAAAAAAAATTTCATCTCTTAATCTTTTTAACATTTAGTTTAAAATAAATAAATCATATTTATGTTATATAATAATTGAACATGAAATATAGACAAGTGAAAAATTCAAATGAAAGCACATCTAACAAGTCTAAATTATATTGCAATTTATGTAAATTAAGGAAAATATCAAATAATACACTTACTCATTGTATACAAAAGATATTATGGTTTAATTATACATTATGATTATATACATATTTATCATTTTTTTTTACAATAACCATTTTGTAAGTTTTCTATGAAAAATTATTTTATAAGTTATATTATAAAAAATATATATATTAATAATACACAGAAGTTAAATTCAATACTTTTATGTTTTTAAAAATATTGAAATTAATTTTATTTATTTTTCTCTAATGGAAAATTTTATTTGAAATAAAATGTTCATTTATACAACACTCTATTAATTCGGTCTTAATTGTTCTTCTACTAAAATATTTTAGATTATACATAATAATAAATGTTACAAATTATTTTTCTCTAAATTATAAAGAAAGAATGAAAAAGTTTATTTGTAAAATTTGAGTTTTGTTGTCCTTATTTCCTCTTTCTTAATAAGATAATCATTTAAAAATGATTTTAAAAATAAAAAAATGACAAACAAATTGCATGATTTGATTTATTTAACCATGTAATTGTTATCACGGTGAAAATGATGAATACAAGATGAAGAAAACATAAGTGCTTTAAAATAGAAAAAAAATATATAATAAAGAAATTTACACTTGTCTCTATAAAAATACCTGTCAAAGGTTAAAAACAAGTTTCCTAAATGATAAAAGATTATATATTAAATTCTAAAATAGAAAAAACAAAAGTATAAAATTATGAAATGCAAAAGTTAAATTTATAAAAAAAAAAAACTAAAATCAAAATAGGAGTTTGTTTACATAAATGCTTGTACTAATTCTAGCAAAATAATAATGCAAACCTAATTGATATGACCTATTATTATACTCTATTAGTTGTGCTTCTAATAACAATACTGCACATATTATGTTTTCTTCTGCTGCTTCTATTCATTTCAACAGTTACAAGATAGGGGACAACACTCATTAGCCTCATCATCATTTTTTTCAGAATCACAGAACTTCTATCTGTGATTTTGGTGTCTTTATTTAATTATTTGTAATAAAATAACAATAATGTACTGCTAAACAAAATTGTTGTATAGTGTAGTGTTATTGTTGATGTATTTGTTGGTTCATGAAGAACAGAATCTTGTGAACAAAAAATACAAAACAGAAAAAGTTGAAAATGTTGAGGGAAAAGAAAGATGGTGGTGGCATTAAATTGTGAAAGCATTGACTGCACTGCATGAAGATGCATGAAGAAAAGACAGTGTGGTGCATAACAAGAAACAATAAAAAATTGTCCCTTGTAGTAATCTACTATCTCTAATCCCAATTCAACTTTTGGAAGGTTGTCATAAAATCAATAAATGTGAGTCACTCTTTCTTCTCCTTCTTCCCATTTTTAAAACCCAAAAACAGAACAACCAACACACATATCGTAGGAACCAGAACAGTTGTTCGGTCATCAGTGGTTGTGGTTTTTTTGGTACCACAAAACAAACGCTCACCGAGGGACCCACTAGCCGTTACCAATCCCCGTCTATTCAGCACCGCTGTCACCCTCGAATCACTTCCCGATGAGTAACGTTTTCCGTCCATTCCAACCTCATCGTCTTCTTCTCACTTCTGCTTTAATTTCACGCTGTGTTCTGACTTCCTCATCGTTACGTACTTTTCAAACCAGCAAAGTTTCTAACTCTATTTTCTTGCATTATTTGGTGAGATGATCAAATATTAAGAAACACTGCAGGAAGCAATTGAAAGTGGCACTGTTGCTTCTTCTGTTTTATACACCACTTCGAGAATGGGATTGAAAACCAAGACCTTTCTGTGTTGCGTAGGAAAAAGTAAGTAACGGGTAAAACTATTGCACAAAACAAAACGTTACGAAGATATGAACTGTATTTTTGGCATTATTGAATATAAAACTATTGCACAAACATTTCATTACAAATCATGGATTAAGAAATTAAACTTTAAGTAAAAAACAAATTTATGTGTATATTAAAAAAAATTAAGATATAAATATGTTTCTTGTTCCTGAACTTTCATATCTTAACTTTTACACTGAAAATTAGAATTAGTCTTTAAATTTTGATCCAATTTAGTCATCAATCTTATTAATACGTAAATTTAATCATTTTAATCGAATTTTGCTAAGTTTATTCAACTTTTCAAACGCATTTGAAGACAGTGTTTGAGTTGATTATACTGTTTGACACATTTTCGTTTCAATGTTGGCTGAAAAATGTATTTGAAACATCAAATAAACTTAACAAAAATTGTTTAAAATGACTAGATCCATACATTTTAAAAAAATGAAAGACTAAATTGGTTTAAAGTTTCAAAAATGGACGAATTTCAATTTTCACTAAAAGTTAAAGAGACCAAAAATATATATAATCCTAAATTTACATTATACATCTTTCTAAACAAATATGCATCAATGGCACCTAAACTCCCTATACCCAAAAAAAAAACATATTGAGTTGTGGAAATTTCTTTAAAATCAATCATTTATTTTTATAATATTTTTTCTATTCTCTTATTCATATTAATCGATGTGAGACTTTGGTGAATATTCAATTGAAAATCAACTTGTATCGTGTCGAAGGCCCCTTAGTGAAGTGCCTATTATGTGATATAGAGCAAATATTGTATATACAATACCTCTATTAATGTTTGTCGAAAATTCAAGTGTGAGTCTAAATTTCGTATTGATTAAATATGATAAAGTTGACCTGCATATAAGATAGAAAACTTATAAATTTTTTACCTTAAGATTGTTGGTTGAATTAGAGATAATATCAATTCCTTATATGATTTTGCCTCAAGTTTCATTGGTATTATTCATTCTCTCTATTGATCATCTCTCAAAAAGACCCATCAATATTATATTATATTTGATTGTATCATATCATACTCGATTATGAATAAATTTATGTTGATTGCTTTCCTATCACAATTTTGTAGAAACATATCAATTTTGAATATTTTCATCATTTGATTACTACCAAATTCAAGAAAGAGAATGACACTCTAACCTAAAACCATCTTGGAGATTGCTCAAGACCATAATCAACTTTATTTGAAAAACATACCTTAAAGTTTCAAATCCTAGAGGAAATTCATGTACATATTTTAATAAATTTGTGGTTGATTTGATTTCATACCACAAATTTGTAGAAATATTAACTTTGAAATATTTCATCCTTTTATTACAACTAGATCCAAGTAAGAGAATGAGAGTCTAAACCAAAACTATCTTGGAACCAGATAAAACTTTCTTTGAAAGACATAACTTTCCAATAGAATTTCAAATTCTTGAAGAATCTTCGTCTACATTTATTCTTCTAAAATCCCATGAAGAAAGACATTATTTACATCTAAATGGTATAAGTCTTGACCAAAATGAGTTGTCAAAGCAAAAACAACTTCCAAAATGAGTTGTCAAAGCAAAAACAACTTAAGAGATATTTATGATCAAATGTCTCCTTATAGATTCTATAAATTTGGGTGTGTATCTCTTTGACTTTGTATTTTCTTATTGTCCCATTTTTATTTTATTTTTTCACATTTTATTGTAAATATCATGTTTGTACCCTAAATCTTATCATCGTTCAATTTGTTAACAAATTTTCACAATAAGTTTCTTTCAAGACTTGAGTCTTATGTTTGTTTTTCAGAGTATTAATTGTAATCATGAAACTTTGATGTGTATCGAAGAAATTTATAAAATATATATATATATATATATATATATATATATATATATATATATATATATTTAACATCTTTTCTTAATGCAATAGTTAAATTCCCAATGATATTTATCTCTTCGTCATTATCTTTATCTTTTAGGAATCTCAACTTCCGAGTCAAATAACTTATTTTGCTCTATTGTCAAAATGGGTTGTTTCATTCTTTGATATTATTTGTCAAGAATTAGTTTTTTTTTAAACATCCAAACATTTATACTTTTTTATTGTAAGATAATATATATATATATATATTTTTTTTTTTTTTTAAGAACTCTAATATCTAATTTTATTTTCTAGAATTACATATAAAAATTCAAAGACTCAACAAGAAAGACTTATAGAAAAAAAGAAAAATAAAGGGTAACATGTTGATGAAGTATGTGGCATAGGATATAAAAATAGACATAGGGAAGAAGTATGATTTACTACTCTAAAAGATGAAAAATCTTCCTTTTCTACAGTTCTATATTTTGTTGTGGAGTGTTTACACATCTTAATTCATATACATCATACCATTGTGAAACAAGTGTTTACATAATTCATCATTTACATTTTCAATATCGTTATCAAACAAATTCTTTTTATGCTTTTTCAAATTGATTTTTCTGACGATGGAAAAACTGAACAAAAGATTTGAAAATCGTGGAAATTTCTTTGAACCACAAGCGTATAATATTTAAAACAAGAAAACTATTTTGATCTAAAAATGTACTAAAACCAAAATTTCAAATATCAAAGTGAATAAACTCAAATGGACAATGTGTTGACACATGAAAAATTTACATTAAAAATATTTGTCAAATTTTCTGTTAAATAAATGAGGAACAAAGGCTGGATACAGCTGAACAATGGACATCCAAAATTTATATGATGAAGTTATATTAGAGATCTTGCGAAAATATTTTACAAATGGTGTTTGTTGACTTATAAGATATTATTTATTTGTACTCAGGTACAATACACTATACACAGATAAAAAAATATTAAATATTATAAAATATACCAATTGAAAAAATTATGTTATATATATATATATATATATATATATATATATATATATATATATATATATATATAAATAATCCAGATAGCCTAATACACATGACCAGTAGCATTAAATGAAGTCGTTTATTTTATTAGTTATCAACTGTTCAAATTTCTAGCCCATAGACTTTTATACTATATATATTAAAAAAAACAAAAAAGTAACAAATTGAACTCGTTTAACAAAAGACTCAAAAAGAAAACTCGGTATTCTTCAAAGGTTAAAAGAACCTAAAAAAAAACATACACTTCATTAAGTTATTTTTATAAAAAAAATACTATTTATAAATAATAAATTTCCTAAGAAATCAATGAAATTATACAACTTCACAAAATATTTATAATCTATTTCTATATTTTTCATTCATTTTTACTTGATAAATTATTTATTAAAGTTTATTTTCTCATCTTTTACTTTTCCTTGACTTATTTCTTTTTTACTTTTACTCTATTTATCTATTTTAAAGAAAACATAAAATAAATTTTTAATACTGTATTATAAGACTAAGTAGAGAAGGAAAGTTGTGTGATCGTATCAAAACTAAATCTTAGCAGTAAAAATATATAAATATATTTGTAAATATATTCCATTGTTAAATAACAGTTAATGAAAATAAATATAATTGAATTTTACTCGAACACTACATATCTCCTCTAAAAAACAAACACTACTAAAAATTCTTATATTATATGAGATTTTTCTTGCAAATTTGTTAAAAGAATTTGCAAGAAAAAAAATTTCTGTCATTTTTTTTAATAATTTTAATTGACAGGTAATTCCTTCGCATGTAATCATTTCTTACAAAATTATAAAATTTGAAAGTATTTCCTACAAAATTTGTTGCAAAAAGTATTTTATACAAAATATTTCGCAAGAAAATTGGTAACAATTTCTTTCAAAAAAAATTTTACAACAAAATTTGCAAGTATTTTCTATAAAAAGATTTTCAAAACAACATTGACAAGAAATATGAGTTTTTTTAGGTAATGAAACACCGTACTAGATATAAAAGTTAGTATTTTCACGCAGTATACTTAAAATGATTTCTTTGTTGGAAACTTTTATAAGATGTAGACTAAAAAACTAAAAATCAAACTGATTAATGTAATTTTTTTATTATACTTTACATAAATCTTAAGATGGTATAAGTTCAATTTGATCCACCTAACTTTTGTATAATTGTCTAATTATATAAAATAATATTATAGATAAATTTTAAAAACTTCTTTATATATTTTTTTATGGTTTATCGTACAAGTTGTCATAAAAATACATCAACTTATTTTCACCTCAAATTCGTTAACATTGTTAAAATCAATATTTTATATGAGATAATTTAGAAAATGAAATTTTTGTTATGATTTTAACCCTTAAAAGACATATGTTTCATATAAAGTTAAAGAAAAAATATATTAAAATCGACTCAAACGATGTAATATTATTGAAAATACTAAAACACGATCTAAATTATTGCCTAAAATATTCATAAATACAATAGATAAAAACAGAGACATCCTATAATTTTACATCTCACATTAAGATGCAAATTCATAACTAATAAGTTATCCTAGATTGATCTTTATTATCAATGCCATATATAATCAAATTTTAATTTCTTTTATCTATCATTTAATTATCAGTTTGATACATGATTTGATTGACTCAAGTACTAAACAACCATCCCTTAGTTATTATATTTTTTATAGTTAAAAGTTTAAAATTATTTATTTCTTTAGTTAAATTATTTTGTCCTTAACTTTGATCCCATCTAAAAAAAAAAATATTGTTATATACACCTTAAAATTATAATTAAATTAGACCATATAAAATGCTTATCCTTTATAATAACAATTGACACAGAATGAATGTTTTGGGAGAGAAAAGTAGTGGTTAGAATAACATGAATGAAATTAATATCCGGATGAAAGTCATGATAAATGTTAAATAAAAGGATAATGATATTTTAACTCATTTTGTTTTATTCGTTTTGGGTTAAATATGTTTTTGGTTCCTCAAGTCTCAGTGAATTTTGGAATTAGTCTCTCTTCGAAACTTGATACCAATTTAGTCCTTCATCTTGTATCAATTTAGTCATTCTTACCAAATTTTGTTAAGTTTATCTGACGTTTCAAACGCATTTCATGCTAGTATTTGAATTGTTTACACCGTTTGACACATTTTCGCTTTAATGTTAACTTAAGTATTATCATAAAATGCAATTAAAATGTCAAATAAACTTAACAAAATTTGATAAGAAGGATTAAATTCACACATTTATAAAGATGAAGGACTAAATTGGTATTTTGAAGAGGGACTAATTCCAAAATTCACTGAAACTTGAGAGACCAAAAATATATTTAACCCATTCGTTTTTAACTCATCACTTCTATTTTTTTTTATATCATCACATTACTTAAAAAAATTAAAATAAATAATTAAAAGGTGATAAAAATGATGGGCTAAAATTAAATTAAAAAAAGTGAATCAAAATATCATTGTCGTGAATGGTAAGATCCATAAATGGTGAATGGTTTAAAATGAAGTCCAAATTATTAATTGATTTTTTTTATATTATTTTCTGCCGAGCATTAAATTTTTTAATATATTTTTAAATGCCAAAATTAATGATAATTAATTTATTATGAATCATAGCAGTACCAAAAAATCAAGCAAAGAATACAAATTTTTTAAAATGTGTGAGGCAAGTGGGGATTTAGAAGGTTGAAAGGGTCATTGAATGCTTAGTGTTGTTTGGCATTGCATTGCTTACCACTCACTGTTTTCTGTTTTCTGTTTTGTGCAGACATGTAATTGATGGATGGGCACAACCTGGGAACTCCATCTTCTTTTACTGTTCTTGCATTTATGTTTTCGCAGCTATTCTGTTCCTACTTTTAATTTCTCACCTTCAAACCAAACACAATCGTTTTCTGTTTCAATCTCTTTCTCATAAATAACCAATTCAAAAAAAGAATGGAAAAAATTACATTTTTCTTAAAATGGGACCAAATGTTTCTCATCAACCAAATCTATAGATTCAACAAAATAGGAAAATCAAAACTGTATTTGATTTTTTAAATATCAAACAAAATTTGTCGTATTAAAACAGTGTATAAAGATTAACATTTGTTTACAAACATTATAAATATATTTTTAAGATGTTTTAATATATTTTTTTTATGATTCAATTAAGTTCTAATATCTTTTAAATAGATTCAGATTATTATTTTCTTTTTTAAATTAGAATTTGAAAAAGATCACATTTCAAATTGTTAGAAGGTAGCAAATGTCAAAATCTGAATAGTACCACTGGAAGGGTTTTAAGACAAAAAATAACCCAAATTTTTATACAAAGACCTTTTAAACTATGTTAATGGACTAAATTTTATTTAAAATATATTAAGATTTAATTGAGTAAAAAAATAAATACAAAATAAATTATATATATATATACATATATATTTATTCAACAATATTTATACCTTATTTTATTGGTCTGTCATTTAACATAGCTATGAATGATAGACAAATAAGAAAAGGTAATGATATGAACATGGATTGTTCAATTAAGATGAATCTTCTCCCCTCCTCTCTAATTATTTCTATTAATTTCAATTTGATGCAAATGTGGGCCTTCACCATTGAGTGGTTAGTTTAGGGAAGTATGCAGAAACGAAGTTCAAACTGCAAAATTTCCACTGTAGACACTTTTTATAATGATTGATTGAACACTTATTGTGGCTTGATTACGAGCATAGTTTTTAGCACACAAGTAAGAACACTGATTACATGACAAATTAGGAGCTTTTATGAGGGATGAGGGAACATGTTAGGTGAACTGGTAGGGCAGTGGAATAACCAAATCTTCATAATTAAGATCATTTTCATGTCCTCTGTAATGTGCCCTACATGTACTATGCATCTTTTCTTTTTCTTATCTCATGCTAGATTCTGGCACTTGTGTGCTGGGGAGACACCACTGCACGAATGGCTCCATCTGTGTAAACTCATTTTCATAGTTTGCATTCTATATCTGCATCACTCCATCACCTGTTTCATAAAGTAGTTTTTCAGTCTAATCAGGAAGTAATTACCACTTTGATTCTTCATAAAGAGCAATCATAAAACTCCTCTTAGAAATTTTGAAGTGAATAGGAAATGTATTCATAGTTCGGTTTCCTTCAAATGAACTAATTTTTAGTTCTGTTCAAAATTTATATAAATGAGGTGAAAACCTTAACTTACAAACCGATGCTGTGAGGTTGAGTTAGGTTTAAAGTCCACTTCTAACAAGTTTATTACAGTTTTTATCGGTGGAGAATGAATTTTCAGTTAAATTGACAAGTTTACAAAATGATTCATGGTTCATTTGATGCCTAATAAGTGATTACTATTTGGTTAAAACATTCCACACTGGTGCATATTATAGTATTATGCTTTTTTCTGAATTAGTCAATGCTTTGAAGAGGTCAGAGGAAGGAAAAGGTAGGGGCACAGAACAGTGAAGCAGAACTGCCTAAACACTCACATGCAAATACATTGACCCTACAACTGTAATAGACACTTCAGGAATTATTTTGGATCGAAAAGTAGACTTTAAACTTAACTTAACCGACTTATAAGATAAGATTTGCACACACTTATATATAGTAAATTAAGCTAAGCGGTTAAAGGACTTAACAGTTTGTGGTAAAGTAGTTGACAGGGTGAATAATGCAAGGCATGATGGGTGGGCCAGTTGGAATTTGTGCCCACATGGAATTGATAGCATGCAAGGTGCATAAGGTACATCCCCATGTTTTTTCTTGTTCTATGAAAAGATGAGAAGGCTAGGTTAGCCCCCACTGGAGGCTCTTTATTGCTACCACCATTGCATATATTGCTTTGTGTCTGTCACCGTTCTGTAGTTAATGATTCCACGTAAAATTGGAACTCAGAACAACCATGTCATAATTGTGGCCATGAACATCAACATTCAACATTTTGGCTGCCTTTTACCACACTGCAAAACGAGTATAGACAACCCAACTTGTCTGTTTATGATTATTAACAAAATATTCTGATTCCATTTCCTCGGTTTCTATTTTTTGGCTTCAACTTTTTTCCCTGTCCTTCTCTCTGGTTTTCATCATATCAACTTCATGTTTTCCACCTCATTCCCCTATTATTATGTGTTGTACTGCATGAATTTGCTTTGCACTATGGTACTAGGACAAAAATATTGTTCTGAACTTATGGGTCTTTGTCCAGGGAAGAATTAACCACGAATGTTAGAAATGGACTTTAAACCTAATTTCAACACGTGGGATACAAATAAGTGGATGTTCCGATAGCGATGGAACATAATGTTCAGGAAAGTTTGTTAAGATAGACTCTAACACCATGTTAGAGATGGGCTTTAAGTCCAACTCAACTCACAAAATCGACTTATAAGGTGAGGTTTGCACCTCATTTATATATTATAAAATTGTCTTTTTCTCTAGTCGATATAAGACTTCCAACAACAAAGAAAGAAATAATACTGGTGAAACCCGAGTCTACCTAAATAAGAAATTAAAACAGAGATTCTAATCTAAAAGCTTAAAAGAATAAATTTGTGAATCTTTATACTTACAGAATACTCAACTTCATGTTTTATATCGAAACCTATGCAACGGAATACATCGATTAATGTCCCTTTAAACAGGTAGATTGTTCCCCTTTCTTTTCCACCAAATTTTGGTTGCAGTGATTCGTGTCATATGATTGTTTTGACTCTCCAATAAAAGCTATTCATGTTTTTGGAGTTTTAGTAGTAAATTACTTGATTCAGCCTTAACATAAATCTGTTTTCTTACTTTCTCGATTTTGGTTAAAGCATTAAAGGACAGGCTCAGAGAAAAAAAAAAGGAGAGTGAAAAGCGTGTTTTTAAATGCTTCTTTTAAGGATCCATCTTAAACTGGCCATTGAGCAAAGAACTAAAGTGCATTCTAATATCTAAATGCACTTCTCCCGCTATTTAAAAACATAATACGTAGCATCGCCTCCATGAGATTTCTGAAATTACAAAACTACTGGGCTTCAAGTTCGGTACATCAATCAGAGGCCCAATTTTAATGCAATTAAATGAGACCAACCCAACTCCACTTGAAACTTCTATACCCTTTTGGGCTTTGTTAGGCCTCTAAAACTGTCCTTCATGCACCCTCATGATTTCTAACTATACCTTTGTAATTTCTAAAATGTTCATTTTACCCTTTGTAGAGGTGACTTTGGGATTACTTCTTCTGAAAATCTTCTGGTACATGATTTGTATAATAGGATTTCTAAAGGGAGATTTTTAGAACAAGATTTCTGAAACAAGTTTTTGGAACACATAAAATACATTTTAGAATAAGCTTTAGAAACAAATATAATATCACAAACCTCTTAGACGAACTCACTCATAAACAAGGTACATTTCAAAGATTTGGACCATAAAAGGAGAAACATGTATCCTCTTTTTGGAAGCATTTTAAAACAGATGGAAGATATCAACAATACACATTTTTTTATTAAGAAAATTAATGTATAAAACAACTACCGAGATGCATGATTTGTTTTTTTTTTTTTAATAATAAGGAAAAGTATAGAAAATTAAGAGAGAGAAAATTAAGAATTTGAAAAAAAAATACAAGGAACATAAGTTATGTTAGATATTAAAGTGTAAGTCTAAGTCTCACATTGGTTAAAAATGAGAAAGTAGAACATTATATCAGAATAAAGATCCACAAACATGTTTTGGGTTGAGAGTGGTGTCAATATCTTATATGATTGGACTCAGATCTCATTAATATTGTATTTTCGCAGTGAAACTCCTTTATAAATCTATCAGGTTGCACTTTTGTTGATTAGTGATTTGTTATGTAGGTGGTGTGTGGTGAGATCCAACAATGGCAGCATTGAAAAGAAAAAGGAGTTTTAGTGCATGGCACAGTAAGAAAATTATGTTATACACATATTTGAAACACATATATATAGCTTTTCTTGATTCAATTGTAGATCTACTTTAAACAACTCTACCAAATTCATTATTTTTTTCTTGGAAAGCATAGAAGATGACAAATGAATGATGATGGAAAGGCATGGTGATGGTGAAGGAAAATAAGATATTGAATATTTTAATTGAAATTTGACCACAGTCTTCCTTGACTTCACTGCTCATAGAAAATCTTGTTTACTTGTCTCAATCAACAGAAATTTTGAAAAAGTATGGATTCTATATATGTTTGGTGAGCATTCAAGATCCAATGGTGGTGTATTTCACTATTCTCATTTATTTCTCTAAGTTAAACTATTGAAATATTGAAGAAAAAAAAAACTAATATCATTGGTCTAAGAAATATGGACATTCTTTTTCTTTTATGGTATGTTTGGTTGAGAAAGAAAAAGTGGAAAATAGTTTTGGTAGTTTAGTGGGACAATGATATATAAGCTTAAAAAAAGATTTGTTTTATTATTTATCATCTACTTTATAAAACTAAATATTTTTAATTTGAACTTTATTCTTCAGATGTTTAAAACAAAAAAATTGCTTTCACTATTTCTCACCTTTATATAAGTTGTAACGTAAATAAAATTTTATATTCAAACATTATGAACGAAAAAATTATATTTGAAATAAAAGAGTCTTTTACTCCCAACCTTTATCTCATATTTTTTATTTTATTGATATATCCTATGGAACAAAATATAACAAAATATCAAATATAAAATATTTAAAATATTTTACTCTTAATCTAAAATAATAACTAATTTCTAAAATTAAAATATATATCTAAAATTAAAATATTTTTTAAAAATTAATTTAAATAAAAAAATATTAATTAATATTTCTCTCCTTCAATAATAAGAACTTATTTAACTTTAAAGATTATGTTAATATTGTCATTTTCATTTAATTGGTCGTAGCACATTAATATTTCCGAAGTATAAAACCGATACATATTCGAATTAAATAGTGCGGTCATATCAATTAGTGAAAAGAGTAATAATAACAGTGGGATTATAAAAATAACAGAATCAAATTGAATTTTTAATTGAAGAATAGACCATATTAAATTAAACAAATAAATAGAAAGATAAAGTGGACAATTTGTCATAAAAGTGATATATAATACGTTGTTACTCTTGTTCTTTTTTCCAAAGTGTAATTTTGATATTAATTACTAAGAATGAAAACAAACAGAAAGATGATATCTAAATATCATTTATTTGTCTTCCGATACAGATTAAGAAATTCAGAACGATATTTATTAATTAAATTTTTGTAAATCCAATACTATATATGTATAGGAAAGATTGATCATGATAACAAATTTGTTAAATAAATTTACAAAACAAATTTTTTTCTACAACACTAAACACAATCATTTAATCAGTGCTTACACAATGGTTAGTTAATAAAGTATACTTTATTCATGATCTTTTTATCAATAATAATAGGAGGAGGCTGAAGCCTCATACACTTTCTGCAAAAGCAGAGAACTGACAGCAAAATAAAGTAGAAACACAGAAGACACGACACAAGAAATATAATAATTTTGAGATTGATCGATCCTAATTGCTAGTTATGGAGGAACTGGAAGTGCTGAAGGTAAAGGGTTATTATGAACATCAATTGAAATTGACCCTAACTTGCAATCAATTGATCTTGTTGAAGTACAACTACTAACACTGTTCTTTCCTTCACCAATTGCTTTGTTCATAATATGAAGCATAACATCATAAAGTTCTTCCCCATTTCTCCATGCATGCACCTCTGGTTTTATGTGATTAGAGTTTTTGGACACTAAATCAAACAATGGAAAATTCCTTCTGGGCATCAAAAAGTCCTTATCTTTCAGCTTCAAACTAGGGCAGAAGTCTCCATTTCCATCTCCAACATAAATGTACTTCTTCTCTGATGCAGCATCGACAGATTTTTGGATCCTTTCCATCACCAATCCCTGTGTAACATTTGGGAAAGTGTTAATCAATAATGGTTCGAAAAGTTGAACCTGTGCAAGTAATATTAGAAAAGTTTAGTCAGTAGTTTTTGGTCAAAGATTGTTTTTAAAGACACTGCTCTAGATAGTGTCTTATTACATGGCATAGTTTTGGCTTTATGTTGTTGGGATCCCTTGGATTTTGGCATTATGACATACACCAGAAAGATGTAACCTGACGTGTGTTTAATAGTATTAGTATAATATTTTTTTTATTATTAAATTTTGAGAACTTTCTTTTATAATTTTATGTGTTATTTTATAAATAATTTTTTATTACTACGATTTATTTGATTGTGATCCGTCCGCTTAACTTCTGTCACGGGACAATCGATGTCACTTAGAATAATAATGAGTCTCATAAATAAAGAAAGAGTTGGAGTTTGCCTTGCACATGTTTGGTGGACAGAGATTACATCCATGAGAAGATTTGACATAATCATGGTAGGGGCAAATTATGAGTCTCCCTTCTTCATTAACATAGCTAGGGTTTGCAGTGATCTCAGAGAAGCAATTCCAAACCCCATGATGCTTCAGAATTGTTTCAATAAAGAAAGTATTTGCATCGCTCACAATCTTCAACTCACACCTGAACATAACAGTAATGCCATCTTAGGTGTTAGCATCATTATTTATCGAGGAAAAGAAAATCCACATGTTGGTTAGGTTAACCATTTTATGATAGAGAAATTTCATGACCATGATGTTTTACTATGTTGAGTTTTTTGTTGAAATTAATATTCAAAAGCATGTTATATTATGTATATGTACCCAAAGGAATGTGCTGCTTCTATGGCTAGGACAATGCGGGGATGAATTGGAGTCCTGTTTAAAACTTGTACAATGTCTTCAATGGTTTTTCCTTGTGAATGAAGTTCATACATCATTTTATCCTGTGAAATTTTAGGACAATTAAACAAAAGTTATTTATTTTGCTATCAGGAAAGAAATTACGACAGAATTAAGCAAGAAAAGGGAGAAAGTTAGAGAAAACCATGAGAGGGTTCCAAAGCGTGTTAGGAAGAAGCTCATAGAACTTTTCAGTTAGACCAAACTCATCAAGAACCCAATTATCACTATCACACTCGATGATTGTTGAGTCGAAGTCGAAAACCACCACAATCCCAGCCATTAAATGTGCAAAAGCTTATCTTTTTGTAGGTTAATACTTTCTGTGAATGTGTTGTGTAGACTAACAAATTTAGTGTTTTTTATAGGCAAAGAAAATGCTAGCTCGCACGTAAGCATGCATGATAGATGGAATCTTTCTTATTCCGAGGAATCTTACGAATTTACATTGGATTAAAATTGTTATTATTTTGTACATTTTTTTATTTATTATTTGATGTAAAATCCTCAACACAAACATTAATATCAGAAAAAATGTGCAAGTATTTCTTATTTTTAGTCAATGTGGGATTTAGACTCACACTTAGATTCCTTTTGTATTGCCGTCCTTCTTAAAGAAACACATTTCACTGGGGAGAATAAACATTAATGAGACTTAAGTTTAACCACATAAGGTATTGATATTACTTTCAACCCAAAACCTTAAGACAATGGAGTCCTTCTTAAGGAAACACATTTCACTGGAGAGAATAAACATTAATGAGACTTAAGTTTAACCACATAAGGTATTCACACCACTTTCAACCCAAAACCTTAAGATAATGGAGTTTATGGATCTTTATTCTTATATAATGCTCTACTCTCTTATTTTTAACCAATTTAAACATAGACTCACACTTGGATTCCTAACGCGAACTTGAATCCAATCTTAGAACTTCAAAAGAAGCTTAAAGCATTTAAACACCGTCTAATTAGTCTTATTAAGATTCTTCTTTGGGCTTTAACAAGCCCAGGCCTTATCAATTACTTCCTCCACCCATCAAATTTCTTCTCTCACCCTTCTCTCACCCTATCGCTTCCGAAAAATATTTTACATAGAAGAAGAATATATGTTTGCTTTCTGGAAGAAAAAATTCGGAATTATTTATTGTGTTTCAGAAAATAAATTTAAAAAATATGGGTGCAGACACGGTACGGTGCAGGAAGTAATTGTTAAGGGCCGTTTACATGTCAATTTCTTTTTTGGGCTCACAAAGTCTTTCTTTTTCAGCCTCAAAAACTTTAACAGTAATTCCACTCCTATCTCCAAAATAGATATGAATTTCTTGCTTTTTCTTCAGGGGATATTAGACCCTGCAAAGGAAAAATTATAGTCACAATTCACTATAGTACACTTCACCCCATATTCAATTTGACATAATTAAGTGGATTATTATTTAGTTTTTATCTTCAATGCGGGTCGAAATAATTAATTATGCACTAATATACTCTCAAAATATTCATAAAATCAAATAAGGTGAAACTCAATTAAGCTGTATATTTTCTTATTTTCACATTCGTGATAAACTTTTTTTTTTCTACGAAATGTCTTCGTAAACTTATTTTAATTCTAAAGCTTGTGTTTTGTAAAACATATTTCGAAGTTAGTTAAAAAACTATAGTTGGTATGTGAAAATTGTGCACGTAATTTATTCAACCATAAATGCTTGATAAAATTATTTGTTAAATGTTGAGAAAATGTACATGTCTAAATATAAGTTTATATCAAATTTAATTTTATTGATAAAAATACATTTTGAAATATTTACAATTTAGTTTTTAATTAATTTTAAAATATTACTGTTTTATTCAAAATCATTATTTTATTTTTAAACCGTACTATTGTATTATTAATCTAATATAATATCTTAAATATTTCTAATGGAGTTTAAATATGTCAGATTTCCACAGACATTAAACTGTTATTATTTGTTAACTGACAGAAGTTGAGCAAAAACACAGATAACTGTGTTTGATGCACGTCAAATGAAGACGAACAACGAAATTGACACAAAAAATTATCAATAACGTGAATTTTAATCGGAACCAAGCACGCACATAAAATGCAGTTTGCAATTGGACGAAATGAACTCAGCACTCTCTCCAGAACAAATTTTGTTGATTAGCCTCAAAGAAATTCGCTCAAGCTCTTCTCCATTGCTCCATTCATGAATTTCAGCTTTAATGAGTAAAGGGTCTTTGCATATCAATTCCCACACAGGAAAATTCTTTCTTGGCATCACAAAATCTTGTTCTTTCAGCCTCAAGCTTGGGCAATAGTCTCCACTACCATCCCCAAGATAGATCAATCTCTTCTTTTCTCCTAATGATTCTTGGATTTTCTCTATGATTTTGCCCTGCAAGAGAGAAAATTTTATAATTATCGAATAGTCCAAATGTAAGTCAAAATTTTACATTTAACAGAGAAGACAAAATTAAACACTATATAAGATGAAAGATACATAATCTCATTATCTTAAGGTTTTAGGTTAAAAGTGATGTCAAATGTGTTACATGTGTAAGACCAATATCTCATGTATATTTATATAGAACCGTCATCTCTCGATAACTACAATCTATTAAGTGATAGTTTTTTGGATTAAATATATTTTTGGTCCCTTAAGTTTTAGTGAGATTTGAAATTAGTCTCTCTTAAAAACTTTTGACCAATTTAGTCATTCATCTTTAAAAATACATGAATTTTGTCTTTTTAACCAAATTTTGTTAAGTTTGTTTGACGTTTCAAGTGCATCTTATGATAGTATTTGAATTGTTTACACCATTTGACACATTTTCGCTTTAATGTTAACTCAAATATTATCATAAAATGTGTTTAAAATGTCAAATAAACTTAACAAAATTTGGTAAGAAGGACTAAATCCACGCATTTCTAAATTGGTACAAAGTTTCAAAGATGAGCTAATTTCAAAATTTACTAAAATTTGAGAGACTAAAAACATATTTAACCCTAGTTTCCAAAAAACATATTTAACCCTAGTTTTTTATGTACTGTTATCATTATTATAAGCAAAGGGTTTGAAGAATATAGACCTTACACATGTTGGGAGGGCACAAAGTGCATCCATGGGGAAGCTTGTTGAAGTCATGGTAAGGCAAAATTTGCAGTCTTCCATCTTCGTTAATATAACTTGGATTAGAGCTTATATCTGAGAAGCATTCCCTTATTTTTAAGTGTTCTAAAATTGTCTCGATGAAGAACGTGTTTGCATCACTCACAATCCTCAAATCACACCTGAAAATCACGTATGTTACCACACAATACAAATTACTTTCAAAAGTAAACACCATAATATTATTACTACATTATAGGAAAACCAAAGAAAAAAATTTAAGAAAAGTGATACATAACACACCCTAGAGCATGAGCTGCTTTAATGGCAGGGATTATTCTGGGGTGTATAGGAATCCTCTGAAGAACTTGCACAATGTCATCAATGGTTTTTCCATTGGAATGAAGCTCCATCATCATCTTATCCTGTTAAAGCCAAAACGAGGTGTGTGTAATTTTATAGGTTTAAAACATCTCTACTAATAAGAGAAAAATGTGTCTACAAGAGTGTGACAATGTGTCTGAGGATGTTTTTTCTTGAAAAGAAAAAAGAATAAATAGAATACGAAACTATCGAATAATTGAATCCATTTTTAATAAAAATGAAATGAAAAGCTTACCATGAGAGTGTTCCAAGGCATGGTAGGAAGGAGACGATTGAACAGAACACTGAAACCCAACTCATCAACAACCCAGTTATCACTGTCACAGTCGACAATGGTTTTGTCAAAGTCAAAAACCACAACAATTTCAGCCATTGTAGTAACAAAATTAGTGTGCAAGACAAAATGGAAAAATCCCAGAAGAACAAATAGAATCAGATTCCTATTGGGTGTCTAAAACTTCTCTCAAAATCGTGTCTTGCTTCGATCCAATCTTGAAAATTAAAGGGTATTTATAGTGAACGTAAAGCCTAAGGAACCCAAAAAGGTACACATTTTCATGGAACATTTGCTGTTATTCCCGAAGTTCAATTACAGGCATTGGATGGGATGAAGATTTGATTGGTCAAACAATCGAAGGGCTAAGAAAAGATGGTGTGGTATATAGGTTAAAGTCATGTGACATATGTGATCACATGATGAAATGAAAGGGAATATTTGTGGGGAATTAAATGCTGAAGTTGGCCAGATATGAAATCCACTGTGTTGGCTAAAAGAATATTTCTGGTGTGGCTTTCTTTTGCTATTTTAATTTATTTTTTTGTGGTTCATTGTTTTGTGTAGTTGCTGAATTGTGAAATCATCATGTGCATCTACACTTGGATCTCATCACATTAGAAAACATCATCAACATTTAGATATTGTTCTTTTGTATTGTATTCCACTGTTTCTTTGTTGTTTTGCAAATTAGACACTAACCTATTAAGCTACAGAACATATATAGGTACTTTTCTTTATTCTCTAATTATCTTTATATTATACACTACATGTTTTTCAATCTTGTCTTTGGACTATGTATGTGGCCATATATATATATATATATATATATATATATATATATATATATATATATATATATATATATATATTTATATCATATCATAGTGAGTCAATCTTTTTAAATTATTGTAATCAGTTTTTCAGTTTCTTGCCTTCATAATAAAATATTAGTTCTATTTGTTTAAATTTCTTTGGCTTTTTAGTATTAAGGCTGAATTAATAAGATTAGTATTTTGTAAAAAAAGTTGTTTCTTTAGGTTCTGTGTTGCTATCATCGCATCTAGCAATACTATTTCACAATAATGTTCTTACTTAATTTTAAATAATTTTTAAGATAATTAAGTTTCATGTTGAATTAAAGTGAGGACTTACGAGTTATATAAAAAATTAATATAATCTTAGGATTAAGTATATAAAGTGAGAGTTTAATTCACCACACGAGTTTTATTTTAAATATTAAAAATAAAATTTATTAAATTATTTCTAGTTTTTTTATATATAAGATTGAATATCTTGTAATTTGATGTGTCTATTTACGTGAAGACTTCTAAAACGCAATTTTTTTCATTTTGATTAATAAGATTTGTAAGTTTGTTATTTTAAAGAGAGATCTTTTGTATAATATAGGAAGAATTCAATTAACAAATTCGATAATTGGTGACTTGTGGTCTTATGATTTTGAGTTTTATAAAAGACCTTTTAAGTTTGTTTCTGAGGTAGAATAATGAATACTCAAAATTTGGTTTGAATTCGAGATATACATAAACTTGAATTGTTTACCATTAAATAGTCTATTTTGTGCGGTTCTAAGATTAATGATAGTTTGTGGACTGTTATTTAGATGAAAAATAAAGTTTATCTGTTATGTTTATTTTAGAATCGTCACAATGACTTGAACTTAACTTGTACGTGTTCAATTTTTTAAGTCTATACATCACAAATACGTATTATTTAAATTGTCGTCAATTTAGCATGATATTAAGAATGTATACGGTATTGTTATTGAAAATACTTCTTGAATACTGAATAAGAGAGATTGTATTAATTTTTGGAATTGTAACATTTCTAAATTTGCTATGATTCTTTATTTTGACAAAATAAAATTATATTTTATTCTTAATTCGGTCTACACAAATACTCTGTGTAATTTTTTTTGTTTTTTCTTCTTTGATGATTAATACGAACAAATATCTATTTAATTGGATTATGAATTATGTGCTTTCTCAAAAAAATTATAAAAATTTTACACTTTTTATGAAACATATGTGGATTTGGATTATATGCCACCAGTTTACACATAAAATCAACGCCTAGACATAATAACTACAATCTATTAATATATATATATATATATATATATATATATATATATATATAAAAAAAAATATAATAGAGCATGATGTTGTAGGTGAAACAGCACTTTTGATAAGAATAATGGACAGTACACACATGATGCCTCATTCTTGGGCTGAATGTTTTGGCGTTTAGTGTTTGGGTGAATGACGTGTGTTTAGTAAAAAATTCTGAGTCTCATCACTCTTTGTTCTTTGCTACAAGTCTCTACATACACACACGTAATATATTCTTTCTATCAGATAACATTAAATATTGGACAACACGAATATCACCATTTTCCCTTCACATGCTCATCACATAAAAACCATCAATCAACTCCAACCATCTTCTTTATATTATCTCTTATACTCATTCATTTTATTTCTTTATCTTTTCTAAACATAATACATTTCTAATTTATTATATATGCTTTATTGTTACTTAAATTCTGTTAAAACATGGTAAAAATGAAACTTTACATACCTAATTTAGAAGTATATATTTTTGTATAGTGTATTCTCACACATCTACACTCAACTTGCATGCTCCATGCACAGAAAAACTCAATTGAAAATTTTAATTCATCAGAGATTAATTCAATTTGAATTAAATTTAGATTCTCCTTCTAACAACTCTCTTTTTAACTCTCAACTCAAATTTAACAGTAAAACTACCAGATAGATAAGCAGAAAAATTTAAAATTTAAAATTGTTTTTTCTGGAAATAAAAAGTAATACAAAAAATTTGATTTTTCACATCATCCCTGTATGTAATAACATGGGTCAACATTCAATTTTTTATTTATTTTTCAAGGCGTGGTGTTCTTTATCAATTTTAAGATTATTTATGAGATTCATGTGTGTCGGTGTGGGACATATGTATTATATATTAAAATATAAAAATAGAGCTGAGGGAAACAAATAACTTACTGTAACTTCACTAAGCATTACATTATTTAACAAATATATTTTTTATTTTTTATTTTTAAATTTATTTTGCTTTTAAACTATATATTTACTTTATTTTTTATATTTTATGAAAACCATGTAAAATATATTTTTTATTTGTATACAGAAGTTATATTATAATTTCAGCATCAAATTTTATTTGTCATATAAAGTACTTGAAATGATAACTTTTTTATAGTGCAGAATATATATATATATATATATATATATATATTAGTGAAGTTTGATTAATTGTTGGTATTGAAAATGTTGCTAGAGTTGTTGGAGACAAGAGAAGGAGATTGTTTTGTAGTTATTGAAGGAAAGTAATTAAAAGCAAATGATTGGTATTTTGTAGAATTTTTGATGATTCTAAAAGAATTTCATGATTGAATTAATGAGGACCTTCCGAATTTTCAGGCATCAAATATATCTGAGTGGATATGAAGATATACAGTGTGAGTAATGAAGCAATTAAAGTTCAGATATTTGGTTACCATTACTATGATAAGGACAAAATAAAAAAGAGATATATAAGGAAAATATAGTTATCTGATTTTAACGAAATAACAAATTAAAGAATATAAATTGAATAAGAAAAAGACAATTTATTGCTTAACAAACTAAGAACTTTACCCATAACACAATTAGCAGGACAGGAAAGTACAGGTAAAGTAGAATCAGATATGACAAAAAGATTAGAAGAAAATTAACAATTTATTAATATTTAATTGATTAATTGAATTGGTCTAAAATTAATTAGTATGTGCACACTTTCATTAATATAACACAATTTACAAACATAAATTGAAAAATTAGTTCTAATTGTTTTGTACTATGGGTTCTAATATATTACTTTATGCTCTAATCCATTATATTGTTATGAACTATATAGGTTTTACATTATTTCTGCAATATTTTAAATTTTATGAATTCATTCACATATAAAAGTTGTAAAAGAATATCATGAAATTCTACGAAGTACAGAAATAATTGCGTAAAATTAACTTTTTCTTACCATTTTTGCAAAAGGGAAACTTTCCCTAACCCCTAGGCATTTTACACCTTCCATCTCACTTACTACTTTCACTAAATCCAAATATAGAGAGTAATTTTTCTTCTCTTTTTATCTATACACAGTAAATCATTGAAGTTAAACAATACAAATATATTAATGTACCAAATTTTTCCATAAACATTTTACATGCAACAAAACAAAATATCAAGTGTCGAAATTTGTTTTTTATAATTTTTAACGAAAATTGAAATTAATTTATTATTAAATTTTTTTATTTAATTTTATCCTTAATTTTAGAAATATATGTATTTAATTATTTTAATGAGATTGTATTAGATTTATTTATATTTCAAACGTGTGTTTTATAATGAAAGGATAATATTTGAATTGTCTAATAAAAATAAGTGGTATGAATTTGTACATCAAATCTAAAATATAATTGAACTAAATTATTAAATAATAATAATATTAATAAAAATAACAATATAGTTATTATTTATTTTATGGAATTAAAATATTTTAAAAAAAATTTTAAAAATATTATGAATCAAATAACTAAATTGATTAAAACCAATGTATATGTTAAGTCTAATTAAATCTAATAAAAACCTACATAAATCTAACCTAATCCAATGAAACATCTTTTTATTCTGATACTCTTAGATTTAACCCAATCTCAAATGAACCCTATCATTTATCCCTTATCTATTCACATATTCATACTTCCTTTATTCCTTCCTAACCCAGATGAACATTGCAATAAATTCTAAAGCTTTGGAATCAAAAGCTTGGAATCTAAAATACTTCAGAAACAAAATCTTACATCACTTTATCTCCACAATAAAAACTAGGTCACTCACTGATGCATTATTAAGCTTAGTTCTCATCTCCTATAATCTCAGTAATTAACAGTTGTTTTAATGTGAAAGTTATACCACCAACAATAATAATATGTCCTTAGATAAAATTTGTTTTCATTTTACTTGAATTTCAAGCATTTAGATGATTTAAAGACATTATTATAAGTTTTAATTTCATATATTTAATCTAAAGGTTTTACAATGTTTACATTTTTATTTGTTATTCAATCTTTTAAAATTTTAAAAATTAATTAATCAGTGCATTGACATTAAAATACATTTTTTTTTCTTAAAAGTCATATTCTTCAATTCAAGATTTGTTTTTATATTATATCAGCATCTTCTAACAAATACAGAAAATATGAGTTATATAACATGAGAGTCATTATTTTATACTATTGCTTTTAGGTTTCTAATTTTAATTTAAAACGTCAAAAGCATGGTTTATTTCAATTAGCGACTCATTATTCATATGCATTTCTAACATTTTTCCAACATAATTTTCTAATTGTTCATTTGAAATAAAATAAAATAAAATCGTTGCATAAGAAATAAGATTAAAAAAAAAAACCCTTTTAATAAAAGGTTAAATATGTTTTTGGTCCCTCAAGTTTCAGCGAAATTTGGAATTAGTCCCCCATCAAAACTTTTGACCAATTTAGTCTTTCATCTTTCAAAATGCGTGAATTTAGTCCTTTTAACCAAATTTTGTTAAGTTTATCTGACGTTTCGAGCGCATTTCATGATAGTATTTAAGTTAACATT